>Ga0228711_1000027_pt1 | contig 96893 bp, 66 predicted proteins | sample MedpolnodulmetaG_2_FD_177996 | JGI IMG/M metagenome (GOLD analysis project Ga0228711, IMG submission 177996) | Root nodule microbial communities from Medicago polymorpha collected in Santa Monica, California, United States - brown nodules | ecosystem: Host-associated > Plants > Roots > Nodule...
TTTTTTATAAAAAAGTCAGAACAAAATATCGGGCCCATAAAGAAAGTGGACCGGGTTGCAACTGACTGGGCATTTCCGACCCGGCCTGAAACCCCAAAACCCTAAACCTCTTCTTTATACCCTCTCTTGCGTCTCCATCCATTCACAACCCTCCTTCAACTTACTCTCTTCTTCACCAATCCATCAACAATGGGTAAAGCAAAAGCAAAAGGAAAACATCGTTTAGACAAATACTACCACTTAGCCAAAGAACACGGTTACCGTTCTCGTGCATCATGGAAACTCGTTCAAATCAATTCCAAATTCCATTTCCTCGAATCCTCACGCTCCGTTCTCGATCTCTGCGCCGCTCCCGGTGGTTGGATGCAAGTCGCTGTTCAACGTGTTCCCGTCGATCATCTCGTTATCGGCGTCGATCTCGCTCCGATTAAACCCATTCGAGGCGCGATTGCTATTCAGGAAGATATTACTAGACCTGAATGTAAATCTAGAGTTAGGAAAATTATGAATGAAAATGGTTATCGTGCCTTTGATGTTATTCTTCATGATGGTTCGCCGAATGTTGGTGGTGCTTGGGCTCAAGAAGCTACTAGTCAGAATTCGCTTGTTATTGATGCTGTTAAGCTTGCTACTCAGTTTTTAGCACCTAAGGGAACTTTTGTTACCAAGGTTTTAACCTAATTTTGCTTAATTAACTTTCTTAATTATGAAATTATCATTATTATCATCATTCTAATTGCTTTTACTTTGTTGCGTGATAGGTTTTCAGGTCTCAGGATTACAATTCTGTGGTCTGGTGTATGAAGAAGGTGATTATTTTTTAATTTTAAATGATTTGTTCTGTTTCTGTTTTTTAATCTGGTTTTGGCCCTGTTTGGATGAACAACTTAATTTGCAGCTTATAGCACAAATGTTTGTCATGATAAGCACTCATGTAAAAGTTATTTCTGGCAAAAGATAAAAGGGTGAAATTTGTTTTTAGTCCATCTAAATATACAAACTTCCTATTTTCAATTTTAGTCTATGCTTTCTTACATTTGTGTTATAAGTGATAGGAACTTATGTATAAGTTATCTAATTATCTAATCTCTATTAATTTGTCTATAATTTCAAATTAAAGATAAAATTGTTAAATTTAAGATGAAATAGAAAAATTATTAAACTAATGATATTTATGCTCTTATAATAAATGACATGCCATTAAAAAAAAAGTCCTTTGGAACACGAAAACACAAAGTTTAACAAAATATGGAAAGAAAAAAAATTAGAGGGACTAAAACTGATAGTTGGTATTACAATTGTTCATGATCAAAGATACGAATAAGCCAAAAGTTGTTTTCATAGGTTCTTCCAAACAGTATTACAATTGTTCATCATCAAATATAAGTTCAAATAAGCTAATCCAAACAAACCCTCTGTTGAATTCATTGTGAATGTTGAAAATTGTTTGATGTTGTGGTGGTGGAATTTTTGTATTGCAGTTGTTTGAGAAGGTTGAGGTGGAAAAACCACCGGCTAGTCGTTCTGAATCTGCTGAGATATATATATTGGGGATTAAGTATTTAGCCCCTGCTAAGATTGATCCTCGCATTCTCGATATCAAGCATCTTTTTGAGGCTTCTGCTCAACCGATAGCTAAGGTGAATTGTTTTTTTTATTAGGACTGTAGACACATTATTTTGCTCTTTTCATTTGATTTACTTGGTTGTTGAATCCATAATGCAGATGGTGGATGTACTTGGAAACAATAAGCAAAAGAGGCATCGTGACGGGTAACTACCTCATCACCGTGTTTTGGATTTAACATTGTTTCGGGTTTACTCATTCTTTCTCAAATGGTTCTGCTTGTTATTTTGAAATGGATTTTATTAATGCGTGTGTTGGATTCATCATGTATGTTTTTTGCAAAAGAAACTAATTATGGAGAATGTCAAGGTATTTGGAGTAGGGAGAAGTACGTAGTTCAACTGCTTATTTAGAGTAGGGAAAAGTCTGTAGTTCAACTGCTTATTTAGATTAGGGAAAAGTCAGTTGTTCAACTGCTTAATTATCTGGTGTTTGTTGCGATTATTATTGTAACTATTTTGTGCTACAGGTATGAAGATGGAAACACAACTTTGAGGAAGGTGTCTTCAGCTGCAAATTTTGTTTGGACAGATGCTCCTCTGGAGATTCTTGGTTCAGTTACTTCCATAAGCTTTTCTGATCCAGCTGATTTACCAATCAAGGATCACAATCTAACAACTGAAGAGGTATTTTTTTTTTGTATATACAATGATATCTAATTTTTTTAGTAGTCCGAGGGATTTGAACAATGCTCAGTGTTATTGATATTAAAACCTCTGATTGTGGTTGTAATAAAAGCTTTGATTGTGGTTGTATGCCAGGTAAAATCTCTCTGTGAAGATTTGAGGGTTTTGGGGAAGCAAGACTTCAAGCATCTTTTAAAGTAATTGCACGGCTAGAACTTTACTCCCCATCATTTCTGGCATTATCTTTTCAAATGCTCAATCCTGAATATGTTTATTCTTTTCTTTTTTTATTTATTTTTATATCTGGGGGTAATTATGTTGTATCTGCTGGTTATCTCTAGGTGGCGAATTAACATTAGAAAAGCTCTATCACCTGCTAAAAAGACCGAACCTGCTGCTACAAGTGAGGTGGAAAATGAGCATGAGGTAGTGGATGAAGATGATAGAATACTCAACGAAATGGAGGAACTGACAAATGCAATGGACCGGAAGAAGAAGCGTGAAAAAAGGATTCTAGCAAAAAGAAGAGCCAAGGTTTGTAGCTTCTTAGTTGCCACCGAGTACTTTAGGGTTGGATACAACACAAATGAATTTTCTGATCTTTGCAACATTGTTAATATTTAGTTGGAAACTATAATAGGTTAATATCTTCGCAACATTGTTAATATTTAGTTGAAAACCATAATAGGTTTATATTAAATCAAGGTTTACATGATTTTAGTCCCAAAAATGGTTTCAAGGCATGATCAAGAACAAAAGCAGTCTTAATCCTTCCATGTATCATGGCATTCTTAACTCAGTTCTGTTTTATAATCCTTTTTTGTGGATGAGATCAAGCTGGCTCATTGCTTTACACATTTGGGCTTTACAGGATAAGGCGCGGAAAGCAACAGGGATGCAAGTGGATGCAGTAGAAGATTATGTTGATCATGAGTTGTTTTCCCTTGCCTCTATGAAGGTTTGCTTTAATCTTTTTACTTTCTCCATCTCAGGTCAAGTGTTGTTTAAGTTTTTTTAACAATCATTACGACAAGAAATCAAGGACTTGACGAGTGAATTATTTTGCCAAATTTTCCTTAATAACAATTGAAGTATTACTCGTTATAAATGCATAGCGGAGTATACTGACCAAAAAGCGCACAATATTTATTTTGGGGGAAGATTGAGAGAAGTATCTTGTGGTTTTCAAATTAATATACTTGAAGCAGGTCAATTATTTTTTCATTCTGAACTCTTCTTCACTTCGTTAAAGGAGACCTACTTTGATTGATTAATTACTCATATTGCAACACTTTTGAGCTAGCGAGTCTTAGTTGGTCACAACCATATGGGCTCATCATTTGAGTGCACACACATACTTGAAAAACGGTAGAAAGTTAAAACAATGAAATAATGTATATTTTTCAAATAATTAAATGATATGTAATTTTTATGTGTGTAAATGATGTTTTCAAATGATTGTGACAACCCAAGTATTTTCCTACTAATCCATTACTCTTTGGAGTAAGTTACATATTAGTGATATGACTTATCTTAGCATGTCCTTTTGGCCCTTTATAAGGAAACCAGAAAGAGAGTATATCTTACTTACCTTTTGGGATGGGTATTTTGTTTCTGCTAGTTTAATTTCTTGGTTAATTTATTACTCATCTTTAGACAGGAGAAATGTTTTCAACTAGTTATTAATCATTTCTTGGTTGTTGTCACCGGGTTTCAGGGTAAGAAGGATCTGGTAGCTGTTGACACCACTGACTATGAAGGTGGTGAGGGTGAAGTGGATGACAGTGAGAATGATGAAAACAAAGGTGGCTCAGAGCATTCATCTAGTGACTTAGATTCTGACGAAGAACGTAGAAGGTGATCGATGGGTTCTTTTGATATTGTTCTTCATGTTATGAGATCATTTACACTCACATATATCTTGTAATTGTTTTCTAACCAGTGTATCTCTTATGCACAAGCCTCAACTAAATAGTGAGGGGTATATTCCTGAATGATTAAAAGTTGGGGGTTATGTTACGAGTTATAAGTTAAATAAAGGAATATTGTGAGGGAAGGCATATAAGTGAGAGGGGTATATTTGCCCTCTTGTTCTTTTTTTTCTTTCTGAATTTTGGAAACCATTCTTTATACACATTTGTTCTTACCTCTCTCCACTGTTTTATTCTGTTGGTGGTCTCTCATAACCGGGGAATTTTACTGTATACTCAAACCAGATATGATGAACAAATGGAGGATTTACTTGAACAAGCTTATGAGCGGTTTGTGATAAAAAAGGAAGGGACTGCACAGCAGCGTAAGCGTATCAAGAAATCCTATGATGCAGACTCCCAACTTTTGGAGGTATGGAGCTTTTTTGTGATTGTAGATGTAGTTATATACGAGTTCGGCTTTGCTCCATTTATAGTCCAGTTATGAGAGATAGACACATGAGATCGATAAGTGATTTAGTGGCTCCCACTAGTGGATGCCACTGGGCAATAAATGGAGCAAAGCTGAACTCTAGTTATACCTTCCGGTTTTTGACAGCTTGTATATAAAATGGAGCAAAGCTGAACTCTAGTTATACCTTCCGGTTTTTGAAAACTCGCATATAAACTATTATATACGAGTTTGGCTTTGCTCCATTTATAGTCCAGTTATGAGAGATAGACACATGAGATATATAAGTGATATAGTGGTTCCCACTAGTGGATGCCACTAAGCTATCACCTTGTTTATCTCATAAATGGAGCAAAGCTGAACTCTAGTTATACCTTGTGGTTTGGGAGTTATATAAAGGGAAATGAAATTATACCCGATTTTTTAAAACTATTATCTTCACATTATATTCCCATTCCTTTAATTTCTTCCCTTCATTCAAATATATCCTATGCCGAATATTTAATACGAAGCTTTCCGGTAATATAAACATGTTTTTCATGTTGGTATTGTTAGTTTCACCTGCTTGGACCTCCCTTTAGGACTGGTATTTTTGTCATGTCAAATGTGTTGGTTATTGTTGAGAACTGTGGAACTGCGCGTCCTTTTTTATTCTGTGTGCAAAAAGAAATATTTACACATGTACTATTACCTTTTGGCTTGTAGGCTGGTGAAGATGATGACATTGTTCCGTCCAAATATGATTCAGATGAAGATCAGGATGTTCAAGAAGCAAACCCTTTGATGGTGCCACTTACTGATGGTACAGGGCCCACCCAAGAAGAGATAACAAATATGTGGTTTAGTCAGGATGTCTTTGCTGAAGCTGTAGAGGAAGGAGGCTTTGAGAAGGATGACAGTGAGAATGAAATGGATATCGACGAGCTAAAGGAGAAGCCACTTGTTGCTGAAAAGATCAAAGAAAACAAGCCTGTTGCTGAAAAAATCAAAGAAAATAAGTCTGTTGCTGAAAAGATCAAAGAAAATAAAACGGCTACTTCTGGCGAGATAGATCGCACTCAATTTCAAGCATCCAATGAAATGGATTTTGAGATTGTTCCTGCACCTGCTACTGATTCCGATGATTCGTCGTCTGATGAGTCGGAGGATGATGTTGAAAAAAAAGCTGAGATACTGGCTTATGCTAAGAAGATGCTTAGGAAAAAGCAAAGGGAACAGATGCTAGATGATGCATATAATAAGTACATGTTTGATGACCAGGGATTGCCCAAGTGGTTTCTCGATGAGGAAAGAAAACACCGTGTACCAGTTAAGCCTGTCACGAAAGAGGAAGTTGCTGCTATGAAAGCACAATTTAAAGCAATTGATACTAGACCTGCAAAGAAGGTAGCTGAGGCCAAAGCACGAAAGAAGCGTGTTGCAATGAGGAAGATTGAGAAAGTCCGCAAGAAGGCCAATGCTATATCAGATCAGGCAGACATATCTGATCGTTCCAAGAGCAAGCAAATTGACCGACTCTATAAAAACGCTGTTCCAAAAAGGCCTCAAAAGGAGTATGTAGTTGCGAAGAAAGGTGTCCAAGTTAAGGCTGGTAAGGGAAAAGTCCTTGTTGATCGCAGGATGAAGAGTGATGCGAGGAAAAGTGGTATGGGTAAGGGAGGCAAAAGAGGTTCCAAGGCAAAGGGTGGCAAGGCACCAAAGGGTGGTAAGGCACCAAAGGGTGGCAGGGCTCCGAGTGGCAAGGTTCCTATGGGTGGTGGCAAGGCACCAAAGGGTAGCAGGGCTCCGAGCGGCAAGAAGGGAAGGAAATAACTGAAAATAGGTTGGTGCACAATTTCAGTGATGAGTTTTCTTACTTTCCAAGCCAAATTTTGTATGTTTATTTTTCTTTTGGTTGTTACTGACTGCTATAGAGGGATGATAGATAAATTAAATATAGCTGTTTTGTTTTTCATTAAGGCAATCCTATTCCAAATTTGATTGATTTGGTCTGTAATAGAAGATGAAAGTTATTTAGTAATTGATTGTGGGCGCCAATATACCATTGTTAGCAGAAACAGTTAGAAATGGTTAATGATAATATCGGAGGTGAACAATGATTGTATGCTCTATAATCAGACTTATACTTCAGCATAATTTTTGAATTTATCAAGACCATATTGTGAGATGCATCGAGTTCAGGTCTAAAGGCCATATTGTTTAATGCATCAAGTTCAGGAAGACATCACCTTTTAGAAGAAGTAGCAGCTCATAGTTTTACTCGTTCTAACGGTTGAGACAATGGCTTAATAAAATAAGAGGGCCAAAAGTATGGGGTGTGCCTTCCCTAATCTAATTTTTTAATATGAAATGTAGGGGAAAAAGTCATGAATTGAAAAAAAGAAATCAGGGGATCAAAAGTGTATTAAGCCTTTTTCTTTTATTCTTGTCACAAATATTTATGGATGATCATGGTTTTTATTAATTACTGGTGTGCAAACGATGAATGAAGTGTCCTGTTCGTTTTATATTGTGCTTAATTTGTGACTAATAATTTAATGTTTTTTTACTGTACTACTGATTGATTATTTTTGAACTTAGTTCAAACTAAAATAGTAAAAAGGATGCTTCATTAATATTCATAAGAACCTCCTTCATTGTTTTGGTGTACACGCAAATTTGGTGACTTTTGGTTTTGTTGTTTTAGAAATGCAGCTAGTTTTGAAAGTATTCAAAAGTGGAAAATTGGAGGCAATGTTGCACACTAGGCAATTGGGATATTAATCTATGAGAATATGTAATATTGTTTCAGTTACAAATGATATTTTTTTTCATAGTCATTTACTCCCTGAACTGGTATGCTGCTTGACTGCTGCTTACGTCAAATTGAAAATGTAACTTTGAATTTTCAAGTAAGAATGAAATTGTCATAGTTGAAAATTTGAAGCTGTGTGAGTTTTGTTGACCCCATCGGATTTAAATGCATAAACACTAATACGGTTATACAATTATTTTTTTTATTAATCAACTAGTAATCAATTACTTGTTCATCAACCAAGTACATGTTAACAATGGTTATGTGTTTTCTGGTATAGGCTGGTTCAAGTAAAATGGTGTACAATCAATATTTCTTTTAAGGAACTCATCAATAGTAGTGAATTTGACATGGAGATAAAGTTCAGAAGCCTCTACAGAAAATGAAACATCCGTCATAATAATAGTAATAACTAATAATAAAAAGCTAGACAATTTTAAAAAGTAATTAGAAATTGACACGTGGAACATATTACATACGAAACGAACAATAATGTGTCACTTATAATAATATAGATATAGATATAGATTACATGGAAATCAAAGAACTATATATAGGTAAATTTAGAGTATCAACTTCAATGTGAAAACGACCTATTTCACTTTATTAATTATCATTTTCTCTTCACTTAGGATCTTGGTAGATGAAACTCATAACACTATTAGCAGATGTGATTCCACCATCAACTGAAAGATTATGAGCAGTTACAAATCCAGATTCATCACTAGCCAAAAACAGAGCAGCCTGTGCAACATCATCAGTTGTTGCACCTCTCCCTTTAAGCAAGCTTGCATTCATCCCAATAAACTCACTCAATTGTTCACTAGTCATATCAACTTCACCATAAAATCTAAAAGCATTCAAAAGCATCTCAGAAGGAACGCCGTGTGGAGAAACACAATTAACGCGAATCAAATGAACGCCTAATTCGCAGGCTGCACTTCTCATTAATCCATCCATAGCTGATTTTGACATTGTATAACCATGTGAAGCAAATCCACCTATAGATGCAGCTGCACTTGAAGTACAAATAATTGATCCTCCTTTTTTACCTTTGATCATTGCTTTTGCAGCATGTTTGATTCCATGGATTGTTCCAAAGAGATTGATTGAAAGTAAATGAGTTAGTTTTTCCATGTCAAGTGTTGTTATGCTTCTTCCTTCATAGCCTGCAATTATGGGCGTTAGAACCAAACCAATGATTCAACGAACCTAAATATCCAAACAAAACTATATAACTAAATTCGATTTTTTTCTTCCAAAATTCAAAATAAACCATTCCATTGCACCTACCTGCAATTCCTGCATTGTTGAACATTATGTCTAATTGGCCTTTCCATGATATTGAAAGGTTAATTGCTGATTCAATGTCAGATTCTTTGGACACATCACAGTGTATGTAGAGACCATCAATTGATTCAGCAACCCTGGTGCCTTCTTCATCTAGAACATCAGCAATGATGACATGTGCTCCATTTTCAGCAAATAATTTTGCTGTTGCAGCACCAATTCCTCTTGCAGCACCTGTTATAACTGCTACCTTACCTAGTAGCCTTAAAAACATTTCAAAAGGAAAGAAACTTAATATCATATGATGATAGGTAAATGAGACTATATATCAACAAGATTACTAACCTTTTTGGAGCTAAATTTTGAGATTCTACATTCTGAATCATACGTGGCTCCATTTTAGTTCTATTATTCAACGATAAGATGGAGATTATTAATTGATCAATGAAATGTTTATAGAACTAAATAAGCTATAATGGTGAAGTAATGTTTTGTTCTTTATGTAAACAATAAACATGCATTTTGTACCTTATAACTACTTCCAAATCTCTTTTTTTTTGGTTAGTTTTAATCTCCTCAATTTCGAGCTCCCGATTCCTCTGATTTCATCCAAATGTCATGTTCAGAATTGAAAAAACTTTTGATTAAATCCCGCTACAACAAAATAATATAAGTCAATGTGAGACGCTTACTCGCATTTTATATGACGTTTATTCCTCTTTTGAAATTTCATACAAGAAGTTTGTTTCCTTTAATAAAGCCATCAACTTTGAAACCAATTTGTTGGGTCATGTGATGATCAAGGATCATTATATTAGGCTAAAACAAGTAAACAACCACATAATTAAATTGGATACCATTATATAAAGACATTTTCAAAGATAACTACCGATTAACTATTTTTTGGTCGGAACTCTTTCAAAGATACATTAACGTCACCCACATAAACTATCAAATGGAACACCTAGATTCAAACTCCGGAACCGGCATCCCTAAGTTATTTTTGTTTTTATGTTGATGATATTAAAAATACATTAATTTAATTCTCTAGTCACAAACATTGGTTCTTTTATAATAAACTATAATTAATACATTATAATTATTTCAATTTTTATTTAGAAGATATAAAAAGTAAATTATATTTACTAACTGATTGTCAAAAATTGTTTCGTGTGTAAATATCACCACAACAAAACTTTCTAGTGAAAATAATAACGTGTGCAAAAAATATAATTGATGTATTATAATTGTTCTCTGTTTTTTTTGTCAAGATAATTGTTCTCTTTTTTATTCTAGAGATATTGAAAAACACTTCTTTTAAGTACTTTTTCGTGACAAACATTTGTCTCTTGAATGATTTTTATTTAGAAGATATATAAAAAAAATAAACTTAAATAATTGATTAATAACAAACAATTATCTCGTGGATAAATGCACGCTCTAACGCCACTCTTTAGCGAATCATTTATAGAAAAACAACGTGAAAACAATGAAGTGTAAAAAATTCTATATTATGTATTGTAGTTGTTCTCTTTTTATATTGAAGATATTACAAAAAGACACTGATTTTTAGTGACATACATTTGTCTGATTTATGATTTTTATAGTAAATTTAATGATTATTCTCATTTTTATTTAGAAGATATAAAAAACTCTAGTTAATGGATTAACACAATTATTCTTTGTATGACTTGTACATTTCAACAATACTCTTTAGTGAGCTATTTGCAAAAGATAACGTGAAAATAATAAAGTGATATGCTAAAAAGAAGACGAAGGTGATAAATTATAACTTAACACTTTTAAAAATGAATGAAAACCTGTAATATTAATAAAAGATTTAAAAAAAATTGGAAATTTTAGTGGGCATTTGTTTCCTTAAGTCTAAAGTTGATAACAATTAACTGGAGATTAAAGCAAATTGATCATGACATTGGCGATTAGGTTGTTAGGTGAGGAAGCCTCCCAACCGATTGATGGTTAGGCGATGCTAAAGTAGTTGAGGGAGGGAGTTGGATTCTTTCTCAAGGTCACTGACTCAGTACGTGGGTCGTCAAAACCTTAGGACACATTGAGCTAAAATATAATGAGTATAGACATGACGCAAGAAATCCACATTCCGTGTTTGTAGCATCACTAGCCACTTTGAAAAATGAGGGAATTAACACAACCAAGAAGTTTTGTACTAAGGATCTTGTCAACATACCACACAGAGAAGGAAAAGATTGAAACCGAACGTGAGACGCCACAATCCCACGAGCGAGGGAGTTATTCGCACAACCCACAAAATTAGCTCATAAAAGGTTCATCAACGTAGGCCACATATTTTGGCCAACATGCATAATTTTTACTATAAATGCCGAGTTCATACATTGCAATTAAACATATCCAATCAATCAAACCAACCAACTATTTTTGCATTTTTATCCCTTTATCTTTATCTTGGCCAATGACGTATCTTTATTGCTCAAAAATCCAAAACATTCTTGGTTACCACTCTAATAGAGAAGTTAGAAAATTCATAATTGAAAGATTTAGTTCTTTCCTTATCGTCAATCGTAGTTGGAGAAACTCACAGCTAATTTCACTCTTCCATCAACAACCTACTAACATTTGCCAATCAAAATTTATACATAATAATAACTCATAACAAACAACAAAAATGGTGAAAATTAAGAAATGAAATAATGAAAATAAATAAATAAATAAATAGATTTATTCTAAAAAAGAAAATAAATAAATATTTATTGATAAAAAGGAAATAAATAAAATAGTGTAATTAAGACGAGAAAATAGCCGTTAGAAAAATACAGATAGATTTTCGTTGCACTGTTCAAAAAGTATTTTCGACCGTTAGAAAACTAACCGTTACACTTTAACAACATTACAGAGAGACACACTCCTTCTTTCTCTTCATCTTTCTCAATTCTGTTCTCTTAGCACACTTCCCTCCAATTACATTACACAAACACTCTCTCTTTCATACAAACCCTAATCGTAATTGAAAATGGCGGTGGAGGAGGGAACCGGCGGTGGTGGCGGCACAACGATCATCGATGAGATTTACGAATTCTGTGCACCGAGATTCTTCGATTTCTTGAAAGGGGAATCTGATGACGATGTTCGTAGGGCTGAACTTTGGTTTCAAACCGCTTTATCCTATGCTCCTTCTCGTAAGCATCGTTCTCTTCTTTCAATTATGAATTTAATCCTCAGAAATTAATTTCGTAATTAGGGTTTATTCTGAGAAATTCAATTACAAGATAGGGTTTGAATGTGAATACTGTAGGAAAGTTGGAAATTTTATATGTGTGTGTGTGGATCGATAAAGTTGATTTTTTTTTCTCGTCAGAATGAAATTGTGAAGGAGACAGTGAATTAGGGTTTTGTTATGTATTCTTGATTGGTGATTCTTCTTTCCTTCGCTACTTGGGTTTATTCTGTAGTTTTCAATGGTTTTTCAGATTTTTTGATGCTTAGGGGGGGTGAAGTTTTGATTTTGACTGGTGATTAGGATTTCAATTCTATGATTCATAATTTTGTACTAAAGGAACTATATATGATTCATACTATTGGAATTGTGTTCCAATTATGTTAGGAACCCAAGACTTGGATTCTGAAGAAATAACAATTTGATTAAGAAATACTATAGAATTTCTCAAGGGTTTCCCCTTCACAATAGAGTCACTACACCTTACAAATAGCCTTGTAACAACCTCAACTAACTACAAATCTTAACTACTTTAACTACTCTAGTTAGCCATTATTCTATATCCTAACAAATTATGTTGCAATAACACTTAGAATACATAGATGAAACAAATTGCTTTTCAAGTCTTTTGATCCTCATAGTTTTATACTTGAGCTTTAGACCTTGTTTTAATTGTTTCTATGATGTACAAAGGGTTTACTTGGTCGGATTTTCAATTTGTTGCAGCATTCATGCCTAAAATCAAGGCCGGTAGATGCATTACTGTAGACACATTATGTGATTTTAGTGAAGCTGACAATATGCCAAAGGCTGAAGATAGTGTTCTGGAATCAAATACTCAACCACAGAGCATTATTAGCAAAGTAAAGGAAGATGATAGAGCCGAGGAAGAAAAGCTTACAATTGCTTCTCACATGGTAATTACTGGTGCCACTTTTTGTAGTTACACAACAATTTGGTTCTTGCTTATTATTACCACTTGCTCATAGTTCACAAATCTATTCTATATCTTTCAGAATTCTACCATTAAGAAAGAGGATGCACCTTGCTACGAGGCCGAAGAAAATAATTCAACTTCTCTTGAGGTATAATTTTTGGCATCCCCATAACTAACTTGTTTCTCCTGGTTTTTATTACTATTGTCTCATAATATCTATCTATCTATCAGGATGCTGTTGGTAAAACAATGAGTTCTCATAAAGCGGAGATCATAAACACAGGGACATCCATAGGAGGAGCATCTGTTGAAGTAGGAAAAGATGCTTGCACACCAAAACCAGCATTGCGAAAAAATGTCAATACAACTTCCACTAATTCTAAGAAGCAACAGAACTCTAAGAAGGTATCCACAAATACCAAAACTCGATTACAATCAGCAGCCACAAAGAGCACGGCAGGGACTCCCCACTTCACCCAAGAGAATCAAGCCATTAAAAGGCAAAAATTAGAAGGAGGGAAAACTAGACAGGTAATTGTTAAAAGGTCTCTTCGTTTTCTAGTATTGGTCAAAATACCTCAAACTTTAACTATTCAAGCTTATACATTTTTTCAACTATTCAGATTCTGAATCTCAAACCTCAAACTTTGCCTCATGATAAGTCAAAACTGGGTTACTCTTCAAGTACTAGCAAAACTCAAAAAGAGGACAGAAAGGTTTGTTTTGTCTCATTAATTAATATTTCATACACGATCATTTCCTTTGTTTAAATCTTTGGCTATTTTGTAAACATTGATTGAACTTTTTATGTAAAGGTTTATGTTCGTGACACACCAAAAACACCAGCAGCACCATTTAAATCAATGGCAGAAATGATGAAGAAATTTGAGTCTAGTACGAGAGACCTGCCACTGCCCAACACTCTTTCCCATGTAATGATCAATCACATTCACTGTTTTACCTTTTTGTTGCACCTTGGGGTGTTTGAGTACTTTTTGACTAATTATTTGTAATGATACTTCCTTGATACAGACAAAACCAAAACTAACATTGACCAGGCCTAAGTCACCTGAATTTGAGACAAATCAGCGGGTTCGCCCTGCTAGAGTGAAGAGTGCTGCTGAGCTTGAGGAAGAAATGATGGCTAAAATGCCAAAATTCAAGGCTCGAACACTAAATAAGAAGGTACTGTTAAATGTTTTTTTTGGTGATTTAATTAAATTATTATTTACTCAGTCAAATTGGTGTTCTTTTTTAGTGCTTAAATTTATGTTTCTCTATTTTCTCTATAGATTCTGCAAACTTCAACCTTGCCTCCCATGCCAAGAAGTACACCCCAACCACCAGAGTTTAAGGTAAACTAGACCAAAGAATAGAGAGAGATTTTTATTAACAAATATGTGAGTGTGTTGAACTGACATTTCCATTTTCATCAGGAATTTCATCTAGAAACACTGGCTAGGGCTCATCAAAATACAGATTCAGCTTCAAAAGCCTCATCAGAGGTGTCTCATAAGGTATTTTTTACTAACAGGATAATCAAATAGCTTTTTCATTCATTTTTTATCCATTAGTAACTTATGTTTTTTATTGAAACAGGAGAACTCATCGAAACCTCATCTCACTGAACCTAAACCTCCACTACTCCAAACATCACTAAGGGCCCGCCCACCAACAGTGAAAAGCTCATTAGAAATTGAGCAAGAGGAACTTGAAAAGATTCCTAAATTCAAGGCAAGACCCCTAAATAAAAAGGTAATAGTGACAAGCTAACTACGACGTTAACCAATCCTAAGATTTTCATTCTATGATTTAGCTAACCTAATAGTATATCTATCAGATCTTTGAAAGTAAAGGGGATATTGGAATATTCTGCCATATGAAGAAACATATTACCGAACCTCAAGAATTTCACTTTGCAACAAGTGAGAGGTTTCCACCTCCTACCACAGTGGCTGATTTATTTGACAAGGTGGGTGGTATAGACTAAAATGTACAACCAGCTCCCAAGTTTTTTTTTTCCTTCAGATTATAAAAGACTGTAATATGCATACTATCTATGATTACTTCTATATTCCAAAATCATTTACTTCTTTTTTTCTTTACATTTTGCAGCTTTCTTTGAAGTCTGAGCCTGCACGTAATACAATTCCAAGAACCACTACTCCAAATCCATTCCATCTGCACACTGAGGTTCGTTTCTTTCCATTTGGTTGAAACTTGACAGGTTAATGCAATACATTAATTGGCCAGTTCTTCTAATACCAACATTCTTGATCATGTGGCAGGAAAGAGGAGCTGAGAAAGAGAAGAAACTGTACATGGAACTTTTGCAGAAAGAATTGGAAGAGGAAGCAACAAGGGTTCCAAAGGCTAACCCATACCCATATACCACCGACTATCCCGTGGTACGAAAGTGTTCATTTTGGTGGTTCATAATATACAATTTTTTACAACATTATTATTAAATCTACTGATAATTTGCAGATCCCACCAAAGCCAGAACCCAAACAATGCACAAAACCTGAGCCCTTTCAATTGGAGAGTCTAGTGAGACACGAGGAAGAAATGCAAAGGGAACAAGAAGAAAGACTTAGAATGGAAAGAGAAGAAGCACAAATGAGAAAATTTAAGGCGCATCCAGTATTAAAAGAGTGAGCAATCAAGAATTTTTTTAAGCATGCGTATTTTCTTCAAAAGAAATTTAAACAACCAGGACTTTTTTTTCTTTTCGAAGCATGCATATTTTCAATGATGATACAAGTAGTGTGACCCTAAATTTCTTTTCATCTGAATGTACCTTGCAGGGACCCAATCCCAGTTCCAGAGAAGGTCCGCAAACCTCTTACACAAGTTCAAGAGTTTGATTTACATTTGAATCATCGAGCCGTGGATAGAGCACAATTTGATCAGAAGGTAATGAAATCAGTCCGTTTTTGTCTTCAACTTTAAATGATTTAGGATAGCTGGAAAAAAAGTATTTATTTATAGTTTAACCAATTCTTGATTAATTTTTATAGATTAAGGAGAAAGAAATGGTATACAAACGATACAGAGAAGAAAGTGAAGCAGCAAGAATGGTATGAATAAATTCATTGTTACTGTCAGAGCATATGAATTTAGTTGCATGAATGACTGATGCTGATTTTGCAAACATGAACGAACTTTGCAGATAGAGGAAGAGAAGGCACTGAAACAGATGAGAAGGACAATGGTCCCTCATGCTAGACCAGTTCCAAACTTTAATAATCCTTTTTGCCCTCAGAAGTAAGTCATGCATCTGAAACTGTCCTAAAGTATATCCCCATTTTTCATCTTTTGAATACTTGTAAAGCTAGCTGCACTCTATTGTTGCATCAGGACTTCTAAAACAACAAAACCCAAGTCACCAAACTTGCGTGTACTCCAAAGAAGACGGTTCAATGGTTCCACAACTTCGAGTCCTGCTACTAGCATGAGATGACTGGAGTATCAGATCTGATCAAAGTTTGGTGTTCAAGAACTCTTGAATCCTTGACACCTCCCTAGGTGTCTCTGTAATAGTGTAATAGATAAATCTGTATTCTTTGATGTAAATTTTTCAAAATTGCAGCTAATGCATCTGTATTGCATCTGTATAAACTATTTGTGATACCAATTCAACATTAATATTGGTAAATTAAGATTATGAACTGTTTGAGGAATAACTCATGAAAACTGAGTTAGTCCATAAAAGTTTATAATACTTGAAAATTATGAATTCTTTTGGTCAAAAATTGCAGCTAATGCATCTGTATAAACTATTTGTGATACCAATTCAACATTAATATTAATAATTAAGGTTATGAAATGTTTGAGGAATAAGTTCATGATACTTGAAAATTATGTGAATTCTTTTGGTCAAAAAATCCCAAGAAAATGAAATTCATGCCAAAAGAAATGATGTTGATGATGCTCAAGAAAATGCTCCAACCAAGCTACTACCGCTGCTTACTTCATCTTCAATAAGTATTTGAAAAAGCTTTAGGACTTTCGTAGTGAGTGAAGAATGACCGAAAATAAAATCGAAATTGTAACAAACTTTTGAGATACGCAGTAAACTTTCCAGTATTTTTTAACTACAGTTTGTTAATTCATATGTATATAACTGAAACCAAATTTATGTAGATTCACACTATTTCACTATAGTTTTTCAGCAAAGTTATTTTTTCCTATTTAGATACAGAAAACTATCTACAATGCTCGCTCCTTCACCAGAATCTGAAATACCAATAAGCTCGTTTTTAATGTGTATTCGGATTCACGTCATTGCGGCATCCTTTAACCCATATCATAAAGTATAACAAGATGTTGTAATTTATCAACTATGTAATGAACTAAATTAACTGCATTAAAAATAAAATAAATAGTGCTGTGTGTCAAAAAATCAATATAAAAAAATGCACGATACTATTAACCACCCACTATATGTAATTAACCATACATATATTTATGTGAAAAAGATTTGTGTGAGCAACATTTATCAAACTAAAAATGATATCAGAATTTGCTATAACATTTTGTTCTTCAAATTTGTCCTTACTACAAATAATTGTACTATTTTACTTTTAACTGTGTCCCAAAATAATTAATCAATGCAGAACAAAATACGTTAACTACAATAGAAAATAGACAAACAAACCAACAAAAGATTGATGCAATGGAAGGAGACTTGAACTCCTTAAGCATGTGGTTATGAGTTTGATTTCTGACTTATGTGTATATAAAAAAAAATTGATTGAAAGGGGAGAACCCACCTTTTATGTTCCATAGGTTCCCTTACTGGTCACTGCTAAGCGGCGGTTAAGATTTCGTACTAATATAATGGTAAAAAAAGAAAAACACGTCGCACACTTTTAATTGATAAAAAAACATAAAATATTTGTGAAAGAAATAAAAGGAAAAAAATTTGATTTTGAGTGAAATTGATTATGACTAAAAGTAAGTTGAATGTAAAGTGATTTGTGGTTTGATATATTCGTGTAAAAGTGAGTTTAACTATAAATTTGTGTGTAAAAATCAATTTTATAATCAAAAGCTACAAATCATTTTTTCTGAGAGAAGAAGCTACAAATCATATCTTGAAGTAAAATCAATTCTAAAGGCAAAATCAATTATACTCGAAAGCAACCAAATTCGTCTTAATCAATTATACACCTCTAGAGGTAACCAAACATACACTTAATTATTTATGAATAAAAATATAAAAAAATCAACTAACATTTACTATTTGAATAAACTTTATTCGAATTTGGAAAAAAGAAGAACGTTAGATTCAAATTGGTGGAAGTACCGCGCTTGGTTCATTACTGAAACTCAACAACTCAATGGCCACCACGCTCCTCCGCAACTCCCCCACTTTCACAACCGCCGTTGACGATCCTCTCTTACCTTTTCTCAGGTTCAACTCTCTCTCTCTCTTCTCTATCTCTATTTCCCTCACACACTCGCATAATTTTTCACCAATTTTCTGCATTTTGTGAATGAATTCAGGTCAATCAAAAAAGCTCTAGAAGATTCCACCACTTCCTCCACTCAAAATCTCAGCAAGTTACTCAGAGATTGCATCAATAAATTCAAGAACAACAATCGCTACCGAAATGATCCCAGATTTCTCAAGATCTGGTTCCTATATGTAATATTTCAACTCTTTCTACTGAAAATTTCATTAACATGCTTCCTTGCTTCCTTTTTATTAGTACCATTTTAGTTTTTACCACATCACTCCATTTCTTTTATGGTAGTTAGAAATTAGTAGTGTGACATGAGAAATGTCAGTGTAAAAATTGTTTTACACTAACATTGTATGTTCACTACACTCATGATAACTACTGTTATTTTGTCAATTAAACTATCCTAATTAGAATTTAGTTTGTATTCACTGACAGTGTAAAACTTTTTTGCACATTCATCCAATCAAATCACTTCATGATGCTATTTTTTTAGGTTAGTGCCTAAAATATCTCTACAAATACCTATTTGGCATGTTTTGATTGGATGCATGTGTAAAAAAAATATTACACTGTCAATGCATAGAAATTAATCTCTGATTTTTATCTAATTTAATAATAAGAGAGAAATATAGGGAGTTGGGTATTGAAAAGACAAAAGATTTATAAGAAAAATAAAATGAGATCTTAATATTTTTTTGATCGAATGATATCTTAATATAAATTAATATAAGATTGTTTCTTAATTTGTGTATAATTGACCCAAAAAAATGGAAGAGTAACAACTGTGGCAAGCAAACAAGAAACTGTTATATTGTTTGAACGGTTTGCCAGCTTGGACGTGATGAACACATGTTGCTTTGAGGTAACTTGAAATTGAAAGGCTACCAACTTGGTTTTGTTGGTTTCTTCATGCAGATGGATGTTAGTGCTGATTTTGACAGTGTCTTCAAAGGAATGCTGAATAGTAATATATGTGCCAACGATGCTTCACTTTATGTGTATTCTGCATGTTTTTTTGAAGCAAAGGGTAGATTGCACGAAGCCGACACCATCTACAAGCTCGGCATTTCCAAGTTAGTGTTTTGGATAACATTTTCTAACCTGCTTTTGACATTGCAAATTGTAGCATAATGATTTGTTGGGAAAAGGACTTTAAATTTCCAAAGCTTCAAATGTAGTGTTTCCTATAATTGCTATGGTTTTAGTTAATTCATTCTTGAATCATGGGAAACTCACAATGTCACATTCATCTTTTGAAAAGGAGTTAATGAGTTTCAGTTTTCAAAGTCACGCCTCACCACAATGTAAACTGGTTTCATGAAACACTGAGGCATTCCAAATCCATGAGAAGTGAGTGAATCTTCAAACAGAGTGGTTGCTTGAATAGTGAGTGTTTCTTGTTGGTGAGTATTTACTAGTTCTAATAGGTCTTGAGTCAAGTGGGGTATTTGGGTGATACACATCTTGGATGAGTTTATTCAAGATTTCATAAACTTGTATACGTATTAGGATTTCGAACCTGTGCAACTCACAAGGAGAAGTTGCGCATTGAGAACACCGTTGTTTGCGATATCAGCAACTTATAAACACCGAGAGGATAGTAAAAATAGAATTTAAATAATAATTTTGTGGTACATTTGACTGAAGATTTGGTACAATTGAACCAGTAGTCTTTTAATCAAATTTAATAAGCCAAGTTCATTAGTTTGCCAGACACATCTACATCATTACGACCTTTATGATGCAAAATGAGCCTGCACTCTTTAGGAATTTATGAAGCTAGTTGAACTGATCATCCAACATTAGCAATTTTTTCAAAATAAAAACATTCCCACACTTTCAGAATTAACCAAAGCTTTATGTCAAGAAAGAGTGAACTTGATCCTGCAAATTATAATGTTGATAAACAAATTATAGGATTGAAGAGTAACAAACTTGCATCCTTCAGCTGTGAATAAAATAATACTTCATTTAGGCACCGATTTGCAAATTCGAATTATAAATACAATTATTTTGAGATGGTAAATATATTTGGTAGAGGGTTTACGTAGACGTGGCCTGAAGGTGACAAAGGCTCAAATTTTTCGTGGTGTTTTATATCTATTTTATTCTGATTTGTTGGTGTGAGATTTTTTGCATTAGGATTGTAATTCTAATTTTATGTTTGGTCCATGTTTGACAGAAATGCAGAGCCAGTTAAATGGTTGGAGAAGGCACATACCTTATTCCTCAGTAGAGTTTCTGAAATATGCAAGGTTGCTTCAAGCCAGAAGGTATGGAATCATATTGAAAAAGTGAACAATCCCAGTTAAAAATTGAGCCAACCTTTATATATCACTATTCTTTATGGTCTCTGCCACTTGTTTCCTCAACCTTATTTCAGTTCAATTTTTAGATTTCTAAATATCAATTTAAGAATTCTTATGTAACTTATAATTCCAGGTTGATTATAAAGAATCTGCTACGTTGGGAAATAATGACATTAATCCATGGGATGCCTCTACTCTGAATGGCCTTTTGAAGAAGATAAATCCTTTAATTACGAAATTTGACGTGAGGCGTTTTGATCCTTTGTTATCTACATGCTTAAACATAATACATTTGACAAAGATTATGTTCCCTTACATGTCTTTAAATACATTTCAGGGGTACCGTTCGAGCACTAAATCTTATACAGGAAAAATTGCCTTATCCACTTTGAAGAATGCATCAAGGAATAAAGTTATAGAGATAGGTAGATGTCTGAACATGATCTCAAGTATCGATCATATTTATCTTCTATTTGTAGTTGTCTGACTGCTTTTCCATTTTCTGTATATGTATGATCAACTCTCCAAGAGTGAGTTTTATATGAATTTGCTTTATATTTTCTACGTTATACCATTTTGTTATTAGATCTGGTGCTTCTTCCTAACAAAGAAAAACAATGTTATAAAGAGGAACAGTTTGTCTGTAATTATTTGTTTTTTGCATGTCTAATTCATATCTGGATGCAAAAAAGTATGTATGAACTCTTCTCATGGCACTAAAACTTTAGCTTGAAACGGTAAATTTAGATCATAAATTTTTTACCATTACTTCAAGTCTTCAAGAGTATGCAGTGTTATTGATTGCAGATGTCGGGGTAAAAAAATCTTCCATGGCCACTATTTGACAACACTAAGAGCGTGTTTAATTGAGTTTATGGGCAGAAGAATAACTTGTTTCAATTCTGTGGTTATCTTATCGGTCCATGTAACTGTAGGATCTTGTTGTCTTGAGTATGAAATGCTAAAATATCGAACCTACTCTGAAATGAGCAATCTTTGTTTAGTTTGAATTTATTACATACATATCCCTTGTGTTTTCAGTTCATCTTCTAAAGTTAATCATGTTTCAGAACAGTTTCTAGAAGAGTTCGGTTTATTATTTATTTCCATAAGCTGCTTCCTTGGATGAAAGTTCCAGTTAAACAATTTCTCATGTTTTTCCTTGTCATGGCATCCAAAGGTGGAATTAAGTACCATATCAAGGGCTGTGCTGGACAGGGAGGTTTTGCTCAAGTATACAAGGCAAATGTCGATGGTGATCCTGATGATGTTGTGGCACTAAAGGTGATGACGGTTTTACAAGTCATTTTCCCCCTATTCATAGAAATATAACATATTGTCTCATCAGATTGCATTTTGAAACTTGGTAGATACAAAAACCAGCTTTCCCTTGGGAGTTTTACATGTATCGTCAACTTGATCAGCGCATCTCTGGCAGAGAAGTATGTCAATATCAATTATACCATCAACCTGTTTTTCTATGAACATCTACTTATTCTGAGTTCTCTGACATCTTAATATTTCAGAGGTCAAACTATGGTTCTGCTCATAGAATTCATCTCTATTCTGACTGTAGCATACTCGTCTGTAATTATTTAGCTCATGGGACACTACAGGTCAGTAATTTCCTTTTGATTTCCCTCATTATCTCGCTCAACATCACGTGTTATTAAAATTCAACTGAAAATTCTATGCAGGATGTCATCAACTCATATGTGGTCATAGGAAAATTCATGGAAGAAGTATTGTGTGTTTATTACACAATAGAAATGTTGCACATGATTGAAACTTTGCATGATGTTGGCTTGATTCATGGTGATTTCAAGCCTGATAATCTACTTATTCGCTATGCTAGGTAAATTTCAGCTTCTATTGTAGTTCATGCTTGTGTCTCTTTACTTTAACAAACCTCAGTTTTGTACAATCAAAATTCTAACACTTCGATTATCCCTTGTCTTTTACCTCGATAATTTGTCTCTTTTCGTCGTTTGTATCTTGTTAGACTGCAATTGTAAACATTTTCCCCGTCTTAATTTTGAGGGTATGCCTTCTATATCTAAAAAAAGTAGGGATATTTTCAACCCATTATTTTTGTACTGTTGTTATTATATTATTTTGTATTTAAGGATGTGGGGTTTGTAAAGCCCCTCTGCATGTAGTAAAGTATCATCCTTATTTTGGATAGGACAACTATAGTAATAGATTGGAGTATTGCGGTGCAAGGGGTTCCCCTGTCCAAATACATGTTCAATGAATTACAGTAATAAGAAGACATGTATAAAAAACGATTTGATCACCACTCATAGAAAGAGAGAATGGAATTTCCAGTGGGCAAACCACCATTTTGGTCCCTAAAAGTATATGGTGCTGTTACTTTTGTCCCTACCTGGGAACCCAAATTAGTCATAGAATCATAAAAACGTCAATCAGTTAAGTCCCTGACATTATAATGCTCAGGGACTGTTTTGATAGTATGTTTTATCTTTCATGGACTTTTATGATAGTTGTATTATTCAGGGACTATTTTGCTGATTCGAGAACCAATTTGAATTTTTAGCATAGTCAGGGACCAAAGTGACAGCGCACTACAGTTTCAAGGACTAAATTGATGGTTTACTCTCTTGCATTTAACCACAACCAACTTCTGGCGTTGATCATTTCTATCACTTCATCTAAATTCAGTTGTATGGAATGGAAACAAATCTAATTTCTATGCATCCATGTGGCATAACTGTATCTACACACAACCACAAATAGCATATATATGCCGGATTCAATTACAGACATCACAATTAAAAGATAAATGATTTGTGGATTCTACATCACTTTTACAATACTCGTGCAGTAGTTTATCATTTTGAAATTTTGTTTAATATATGAAGACTCTTCTAAATAAGTTAGACTTTGATGAGAGCCTCTCAATAGGTACTTTTGAAGCAAAAGTGTTGATCTTTTACTGGAGTGAAAGTTAAAGCATGGTGGTATAGGCATACAAACATTTTTTCCACTTTTACTGGCAGAAGGATTTACTCATGGTGTTTTATGACCATTGGTTGCGATAAAAGCTACTTGCTAATGCTTCAGAAATTTTCGTCTTGACATGCATTTGAATGATATCATTCATGTGCAATGCATGTTCGAATTATGAAGCATTGTGTCAAGTAGCTTAGATGATTGCCATTTGTGGATGGTACTCATTGTTTCTTGTTATTTTGAAGGGGTAACCTCACAGAAGATGGGTTCTTAGACCGAAGTGGTTGTTGGGATGATCAGGTCAGTTTTTCTCTTGATACAATCAAATATTTTTGTTTTATTACTATGTTGTGTATCCATTTTTTTTTATCTTTCAGGGTCTTTGTCTTGTTGACTGGGGAAGAGGGATCGATCTTAATCTCTTTCCAGATCACACGGTATTTAAGGGAGATTGTAGGACTTCTGGTTTTCGATGCATTGAGATGCAGGAGGATAGGCCGTGGAAATTTCAGGTGAGTCACTACGTAAATTACACTACAAATGCAATATAGCTCATGATTTACTGCCTTTAAAGTTGCTCTTCTGTTATTACTTGTCAACAGGCAGATGCATATGGCCTTTGTGGTGTTGTCCATACGATGCTGCATAATACCTATATGGAAACCGTTAAAAAAGAATCATCTGACGGGGGTTCTGTGTATCTTCCCAGGCTACCCTTTAAACGGTATATTCCTCATTTTATAGTTGCATCCAATTGCTACTTTTGTATGACTCTATGATTAGTTGTAAGGGGACCGCCTGGTAAAAATTCGGTCACCTTTTAGTTTCCCTCTAGCTATTTTTGCTAAAATCAGTTTGGAAGCTATAGTGCCACAGCAGACCCTTCCTTTTGTTTTCAACTTTAATTTTTATTCTGATAATTTGGTTGCTGTATCGAATAGTTACTGGAACGTCGAGCTCTGGAAGACTTTCTTCACTAAGATGCTAAATGACTACCCCGGCCATGATGATAGGAAGTTGCTGCAGGAATTGAAGAAGTCTTTCCAGGACTATATGAGCTCCGATCCTCAACGTATAAAGAAACTCAAAGAGTTACTCGCAAAGCAAAGGGTTTCTCTGTGTTCTGCATAGTGTTTTACGATCATTATACATCCACTTCTGCTTTAACTGTCAATGCAGCTGCTGAGTACATACAAAAACACAATGCAAGCAATCAAAGACAGACTAGGAAGGTACACTTCATTCCTGTTTTCCATGACATGCTCCTTAGTCACGGACAAGACTCTTCCATGTGAATTTGTTTTCAGGGCGCAAGCATGCAAGTGTTATTTAACCTTGATTTTTATTGGGTAAAAGATTACAATACTTTAAAGTGAAGCAAGGATAGATCTCCTTATTTGCTCACTTTAGAAACAAACTAATGTTTTAAGAGTTTTTTCCTTTTAATTGCCATGCATTAGCCTCTATAGATGCTAATTGTTAGTTCCTTGTATTATGTAGTTTGAGTAACCGTCTGGAATGTAACTTTTTCAATAGTGTATATATGTAAATGTTGTAATTTGTAAGTGAGTATGATTGTTTAGTTCCACTCGAAGGACATTTCATGTATATTATCAACGAATTCGGCTAATCAGATTTCTCAAAACGATAGAGATTTCTGCATAAATTCGGTGTACTCTTCCTATAATGCCATCAATTTTTGACTGGAGTATCAACAAACACTTATGATTTTAACAAACACTTATGGGAAAATAAAAGTTAAAATAGTCTTGTAATGATCATTGGTCTTCCATTTATTAGAGGATTTACAATACTCATTTATTAAATTATTTAATACTCATTTTTCAATAGTCTTTATACGTTGAGGATCGGAGCACTATTAAAAAAAGGGTTTACAATACTCATTTAGTAAAAGGGTCTACAAGACTATTGAAAAATTTAATAAAAATGAGTATTGAAAAATGAGTTTTGTAAATCCTCTAAATTTTTCAATACTCATTTTTTTATTAGGATTTACAATACTCATTTATTAGTTTATTAAAAGAAGCGTCTTGTTAACCAGTGCCCTTAAGATAATGGTTAAGGAAATCAAAAGTAGTATATTTACATTGAATTCAACAATGTTTTGACTTTTTGAAGTTAAATTCTTCAATATTTACCATTTTTCAATACAATGTTTCTATTTTTATCATCTTAATCATTGCCTCAAGGGCACTCTTTAACATTTTCCTTAAAAAAAATTTTTTAAAAATTTGTACAAATAAAAGAGGATAAGAATGAGATATTTATTGCTAATACCAATTAGGTTGTACTCCCTCGGTTCCAAGATGTCGCTTTTGCAACATTTATTTATCAATGAACCATATGTTCCCTAAAAAAAAAATCAATGGACCATATCTAAAAGTTTTACCCACACATTTAATCACATCATATATTTAAATAATATGTCACTTCTTGTCCAAAAATGATGATGACGATGATAATAATAACAATTATTATTATAATGTGTCACATTTTAACATTATTTACTAATTTACGAATAGTCTTTATATGACAAATTTTGATTCGACATTATTAGTACATTAGTTTTTTTTTTTTTTTAAAGAATTATTAGTACATTAGTTATTACAATAATAGATTAAGAACTTCATTTTAATGATAATATGAATAATTAATAGAAAATTACAAAAGTAATAAATATATAAAAAACGGTAAAGAGTTTATAAACTATAAATCAACAATATAAATATGTTTTTGTGTTTAGAGACACGTAAATTTAAACCAATAAATTAGAATCAGTTGGTTAATGAGTTCTATTATTAATAAATGTTTAAGAAAACTCGAGTTTGAATTAAAAAAACAAATATTTTATCAGTTTTTAGTTACCGACGAAACTCCTCATTATCATAATTAATTTCCCCTTGTGTTAACCATAGATCTAATTACATTTGACCATCTTCCTCCTGCTAATAATACCATAGCATAACAAACAAGTAAAATGGAGCAAATAATTATTTGTATGTTTGTCATGCGCAAAAATAAGACAAAAAGATTGAGGAAGAAACAAAAACAAGAAGAGGGGCAAAAACGGCATTGCAGTCAAAACCCTAGTCTCTTCATTTCGGTGCTCCCATTTATACTCGTTTTCATTTCAGTCATCACTCTCTCGTTCACTTCTCTACCTCTCTCGCGATCTGAACCGAGGCCTCTCTTCTTTGGTATAACCTCTTCACGCTCTCTCTTTTTCATATCACCATTTCCATTTTCTCAACGATTTTCCATTTCTTTTCGTTTTTATGCTTTTTTTCTTGTATTTTTTTTATTTCACAGTGATTTTTACTGGAATTTGATTTTCCTCTGCAATTGCTTTTATTGTAGTTGTTGTTGTTAGTTACTTGATTTTTTAAGCTGATTACGAAGCGGAAATTTTAAACTAGATTATTACGTCGTTTGAGTATGATTTATTTATACTGTAGTGTAGTAATTGTTGATTTGTTCTTTTTCAAATAAATGAATTTTGCTAGGGTTTAAGGTTTATAATTTTTATTAGTTTAGTGTATCAAACAGTGAAGCACCGAGACACTCAGTTACGACACTGGCATGTTGACACCGGTAATAATTTGAACAAAAATTGAATGAAATCACATGTGTTGGTATCTTTAGAAGTGTTGGTGCTACATATAAGTGTCCTAGTGGTTTAGTTACCTCCTGACTGAACTCTGGATTACCAGAGGCCCTTTCCACTGAGAACCGGAGTGTTAACACTCAAAAAGTGTCCCAGTGCTTCAGCGAAGAAAATGTTTTTCCTTATTCCTGGTTTTGTTGATTACTTTATTCATCGTTGCAAATGTTTATATATGCTCGTTGAATTTCATTTCTGTATTTTTGTGTGCATGTGGTTCCTGTGGTGGATTTTGCTTTGTGAGTACATCACTTGTTTGTTGTTGGGGCTTTATGTTATTGTTATGTTTCTAGTACACTAACTATGTGTATGCATTTTGTTCTTTGTTTTGTTAATATGTATGTGTTTCAATTTGGTACGAGTTGTTGTGAATTTATAAATGCATATTGATTTGTTTGACAGTGATTTTTCTGCTTTTAACTTTTGGAATTTTTGAATCGTTGGAATGTTTTGGTTTTCGCAGGTCATTTTGTAGGCTGCAATCATGGCCGATGGACCACATCATCCATCAATTGCTCAGAAGTTAGGTGGACATTCTTATTTGGTGTCCAGACTTAGCGCGAACTCTAACTACAGGAATTACTCTACATCTAGTACTTTCACTAATGGAGGAGTGCAGACTTCTGGTTTGGCACTTGCGTCACCTCTGTCGTCATTTACCGTGCCTTCTCCAGTAGAGAAAGGACCAGCTGGATTTTTGATCGATTTTCTGATGGGAGGAGTGTCTGCTGCTGTGTCAAAGACAGCTGCTGCTCCTATTGAACGAGTTAAATTGCTTATCCAAAACCAGGATGAAATGCTCAAAAGTGGCAGGTTATCTGAGCCATATAAGGGAATTGGTGACTGTTTTGCTCGAACCATGAAGGATGAGGGTGTAATTGCTCTGTGGAGAGGCAATACTGCTAATGTTATCAGATACTTCCCTACTCAGGTGATAATCTTATTTTTTTCTTGTTAAGATACTTTCTATATTCTGACATATTCTAACAGCATCAATAAGTTATATGCGTTGTAAGGGTTGTTCCTCAAAGTGTAGATAGTGTTAAACCAAGAAATTTGTGGAAATCTAATGGTTGAATATTCTTTTGCTGACCTCTACTTATACAAACACCACATACAAAAACCGTGTCTCTATGATTCCGGTGTCATGAGATTTTCCCATGTGTTGTCTTGTTTGGGTTTTGTTCATGCTGTCTTATTATATATTGTGATTAGCTTATATTTTGGAAGGGCAAAGATTTTATATAATACCTATTTTCGTATCCTTCTTGCTATTTACATTTACATCCCTAGAAAACATTTTCTCTTTTTTTATCTGATTTTGATGCATGTGAATGCACTTTTGGTAATTGACTGTTGGTTCTGTAGTTTCTATGAGCTGTTCCTTTAATTTCTAATTTCATTCTTTTCCTTTTAGGCTCTGAACTTTGCTTTTAAGGATTACTTCAAGAGGCTTTTCAATTTTAAAAAAGACAGAGATGGCTACTGGAAGTGGTTTGCTGGGAATTTAGCATCTGGTGGAGCTGCTGGGGCCTCCTCACTCTTATTTGTCTATTCTTTGGATTATGCCCGTACCCGTTTGGCAAATGACGCAAAGGCTGCAAAGAAGGGTGGTGAGAGGCAATTTAATGGAATGGTTGATGTTTACAAGAAAACCTTACAGTCTGATGGCATTGCTGGCCTTTATCGTGGATTCAACATCTCGTGTGTTGGAATTATAGTGTATCGTGGTCTTTACTTTGGAATGTATGATTCTCTGAAACCAGTTGTTTTGGTTGGTGGGATGCAGGTACGTACAAAATTTGAATTTTAATGGGAAATATGGTATTTCTTAATCTGTTCCGAGTTAGATTAAAACTATTCCTCGTTTGTTGGTTTTACTTTGATTTTATGTTTGTCAGGCAATATTTTGTTGATTGTAAATGATTAGCTTGAATACGTTGATGTGAATATTTGATTTTTTATGCCTTCAATATAATTTGAAAATGATGCTTTTAGAATGCTAATCTAGTCTATTAGCACATTATCTGTACTGTAAGCATCTTAGTATTCAGTCACCTGCCATCAGTAATGTGTATATATACCTTCCTTTCTATTTAACACCTTTATATCCTAGACATCATAGATTGCTTCATCATTTTCTGATCTATGGTAGTTTTCTTGTTAACAGGATAGTTTCTTTGCTAGTTTCCTGTTGGGATGGGGTATCACAATTGGTGCTGGTTTGGCCTCTTATCCCATTGACACTGTGCGTAGAAGAATGATGATGACTTCCGGAGAAGCTGTGAAGTATAACAGCTCTTTGCATGCATTCCAAACCATCGTTGCAAAAGAGGGTACTAAGTCTCTATTCAAAGGTGCTGGTGCAAACATATTGCGTGCTGTTGCAGGTGCTGGTGTGCTTGCTGGTTATGACAAGCTGCAGCTGGTCTTGTTTGGAAAGAAATATGGTTCTGGTGGCGGCTAAATAATGACGAAAATAAATTACCCGGAATCCTTATGTTTGTTCCCTTGTGACTTGGATAATTTTGGATCAACAAGTGTTATTAATATTTTCCAGAATTTAGGGCATTTCTATTTAGAGATTATAGTTTTATGAACTTAAATTTCATTTGGTTGTTACATTTCATGTGTTTACCTAGTCCTTGCACTTTGAGACCACCTTTTGGTTTGGTAATTAATACTCGTTTTGATTGCTGATGTTTTATTGAAATGCAATTCTATAGCATGAGTTTTTTTTAAATTTTTTTGATTATATATGGTGGGCGGTTTACATTTAGTGTTGAAATTGACTCAGTTTATTTTTTACGCACCTTAATCGCAGTAAAGTTTCATACTAAACATAAAGCTGCCTAATTTACACATCTAAGTCGTAGCTGACATGTTAATCGAATCGTAGTGATTTTTTGTGGTTTGTACTAGCATATATAGGATAGTTACAATATAGTGTGATTTTCTTGTAAGAAATTTGCATAGTTCCTCTCAAATTATCCCCGACTGTATCTGGATATATTTATAGAGTGATTTATGGAAACCCGAGTTGAATCTTTTTATTATTATTTGTGTTTGGCTCTGCATTAATAATCAAAGCTTGTGGCGGATTCAAGCAGTGACTTAGATTTTATTTCTAATTTCGGTTGGTCTACTGTGGTTATGACTAAACATTGGGGTTTGATCATGGTTTGAAATTGGAGGGTAACCAAGGTCTTAATCCTACTATCATTATTGGGATGATTCTCTCAGTGGTGTATTCTAAAAGACTTGGAATCTCCATCTGAAGCCTCTTCTACTATCATTGTTTGGATGATTCTGTCAGTGCTGCTTGCTCAAAAGACTTGGAATCTCCATCTAAAACTATGAGCTGACATATATTTATCGTGAGGGAACCAGTGCGCTGATTTTTTAACGAATATGGGTCATAGTGGGCAGACTGGCTTGTTATATCTTCCAGTTCCCCCTCCTTTAATTTTCCTTATCTTTAATGATTGTAGAGGGATCTCTTTCCCTCGTTTTGAACCTTAGTCTCGTTGTAATTTCTTAAAAGAAAAAAAGTTTGGCTCTACAATATTTCAAAATTGTTCAGAATAAGAAATGTGAAGTTACTCAAAATTACATTCAAAATGCGTCGAAAGGGGGTGGGTACTGAACAAATCTACGTATAATGATTTACAGTTCTAAAAATATGTTCAGATAAATAATTCAATCAAGTTACTCTCAAATTTTATTCTAGTAGGACACATTTGATTTGGAAGCTATAGAAATGAGGTTTGTTTATGGTCAATTTGAAAATGCTACTCATTTCAGGTCAAAGTCTCCAATTGCTGATGAGCACTGATAAAATTTGAGTTGATTTAGTGTTTTGTTGTGACAATGTTGAGAATGTAATATGCCATTTGTTGCACTAGAGTGTTCAAGTATTTTTTAATGTAACACACAAACACACACCAACTTTCCCTATGAAAAGGAAAGATACGAAAATAATCATTGTAATCAATTCTTCTTTCAAGTGTGAGTGGTTAAATATCACATTACCTATGAATCGTGAAATGATGAATATATAAGAGAGATGAACCGTATACTTAATATCTTAAAGTTTTGAATGGAGATGTGACGTCTCTCTCTTGTGGTCTTGAAACATTGATTTGTTGTTGCTTCCGACGTTTACTCAAACTCCCTAAAAATTCCCTTGCTGGACGTTGAATATGAAACCTTCAAGCAGATGTAGCCACCACACATGAACTTGAAAATTTGAAGCCAATTAGTGAACTCGGTACAATATTCTTCCCTTTGGTTGTAAGTAACCGAATTTCTCTAAACTCCACTCAAACTACAATGAAAACAACATGGAAGGAGATAAGTCCTTATAATGCGCTTGGTCCTCCTCTTAAAGTTTCATAGTCAAGTGCAAAAAGAATCAATAGCACTGTTGACTTTGTATCTAATCTAGAAGCTCATTGGTAGAGAATAATCCTACAACTATAAAAATAACCCAACAACATAGGTTCGTAGGTTCTTGTAACGGTTAAACATCACTTTAACATGGTTGTTGTGATTATTTGATGTTGTCGTTTTCAAGATTCAAATTAACTGCATTAAAAAATCATCTTGAGTTATTTGAACATCAAATACATACACTGTATGTGACAATATATATTTATTTCTATTTCTCTCTTATTTTTCATCTCATACAACCTACACACGTTTAAAAATATGCACAAAATTCAAACGACATCATATTCGACATCAAAATTTTGATGTCAAAAAAGTATTTCTCTGGAAAAAAAATACATGCATTTACACGCATTAATCAATCTTAGTCATTGATTTTAGATTGGTCGACTCCTATTAATACTTTTATCAAATTATCTTTAAGATCAAACAACCAACATTAATTATTGTGTTAACATTTAATGCGTGAAATCTAAATCTATCATTTTCAACCCATTTTGGATTATGCTAATCTGTAACATGTACAAAAGACAACATGATTGAACAAAAGACTATGCTTTTATGGTTTGAAAGTGAAAGAGCCCTACATTCTCCTACATAAATATATACATTGCTTCACTCATTTTACTAATCTCACAAAACAATGGCTTCAACTTCATCTTCTCATTCCTTTACCACTTGTGTGTTATTCCTCTTTTTTCTATATTTGTCTTGTTTCTTCAACAACCTTGATGCAAAACACAGTATAATCAGCAATCACAAGCACCAACACAAGCACAACCACATCCATAATTCACCATTAAACCCAAGACTCTACCGCGCGTTTCTTGCACTGCAAGCATGGAAGCATGTGATCTACTCAGACCCAAAAAACATTACTTCAAATTGGGTAGGTCCTTCAGTTTGCAACTACACTGGTATCTACTGTGCTCCATCTCTTGATGATCCTAAAATAACAGTTGTTGCCGGCATTGACCTTAACCACGCAGACATAGCCGGGTTCCTACCTGACGAATTAGCCTTCTTATGTGACCTTTCACTTCTCCACCTCAATAGCAACCGTTTCTGTGGCATCATTCCGAAAACCTTCACCAACCTAACTCATCTCTATGAGCTTGACCTTAGCAACAACAGATTTGTCGGGCCTTTTCCTTCGGTCGTGCTTTCCCTTCCTTCCCTTACTTATCTCGACCTTCGTTACAATGAATTCGAAGGTCCATTGCCTCCTGAGCTTTTCAACAAACCTTTCGATGCTTTTTTCCTTAACAACAATCGCTTCACAAGTTCTATTCCAAGAAATTTAGGAAAAAGCAAAGCATCTATTATGGTTTTTGCTAATAACAAATTTGGAGGATGTTTACCAGAAAGCATAATGAACTTCGCCGACACTTTGGAAGAACTTCTCTTAATCAATACAAGCATCTCAGGTTGTCTTCCACAGCAAGTTGGATTTCTATACAAATTGAGAGTGTTGGATGTGAGTTTCAACAATATTGTTGGTCCTATACCTTATAGTCTTGCAGGGTTATCTCATTTGGAGCAGTTAAATTTAGGACATAATATGATGAGTGGAATAGTTCCTGTCGGAGTTTGTGAGTTACCAAACTTGGTGAATTTCACTTTTTCTTACAACTTCTTCTGTGAGGAAGAGGGAATTTGTAAGAATTTGACATCAAAGAAGATAGTTTTTGATGATCGCCGCAATTGCTTGCCGGAGAAGGCACTGCAGAGGAGTGAAAAGGAATGTAGTGCCAAACTTGACCACCCTGTTGATTGCTTTGAGCTTTGTTGTGTTGAAGGAGGTCTTGGGAATAATGTTAGTGCTGGTTCTATGGCTATTCCACCTTCTGCAATTGCACCAGCAGCAATGCCTGTTTCTGCTGCACCTCTAGTTGCACCAAGCCATCCTTGACATTGAATGAAGTGTTTATGTTCATGTAATAAAGGTCCAAATTTAAGTTAGGTAATGATATTGTACATACTTTGTTTTTAAAGTGGTGTGATAGTTCATGTCTCTGTATTGTATCATAATCCTAGTTACTTGGAAAGTGTTATGTTCGACAGAATTAGAATGTATGTTGAGTTTGTGTTTGTCAAACTTTGAATAATTTGATTTTGTAAAATTATTTGATCAAAATTTAGTCTAAAGTGGCATAGTTTATAATTAGATTTTTTTTTTCTTCCAAATATAAGTTTGATGTAAAACTTATATATGAAGAAACGTTTGATTAAAACTGTGTAATTCTAAGCAAAATGAACAATTTGTTTTGTTTATGAATGTGTGGGGTGTTATCATTATATCCGTCAACATGTCAAAATTGCGGGTAGCACTTGTGGTTGGTGGCATTGGTCAACCACAATGTCACATGTGACTTTCTTCTTTTTCTTTCACAATTTTTTTTTGTTGTTTTGAACATTTGTAACATTGTCGTTGGTAATGTCACCAACCACAATGTCATCCAAGTATTATCCCAAAATTGCAAATACATTCTAAAGGATCTCTTTTGTTTGAAATTTATGGACTAAATTGAATAGTTAAAAATACACATTTGAGGATCAAAATGACCAGTAAGAGGAGAAAAAGGACTAACTAAAGAGACTTTAACATATATTTGTATGCTAAAGTGATAGTGTAATGACTAGTAAGAGGAGAAAAATGACTAACTAAAAAGACTTTTAACATATATTTGCATGCTAAAGTGATAGTGTCTCACACATTCAGAAACCAAAATGACTTTTACCCTACCTTATACCACTTTTAGTCAAATAGAGATTTAGAGGTGAAATTGTTTTGTACAAAATATGCAGATGAAATTACATATTTTAGAGGAAGTTCACTTTTCACATATCTCACCTTACAAACATCCAAACATGCACTAATACATCGCCTTGTGGGATTTCTAGGTTCACCAAGGGTGAAGGTATAATGAGTTTTTTTTTTAATTCAGAAATGTGATTATTTTTTTCATTCAATATTAGTAAATCGCGAGTCATCCATGTTTTTTTAACCATTTTATCGGTGGTAAATATCCACCAATATTTTGATCGATTACCAATCTCCGATTTAGTGGAGTCTCCTTTCCCAGCCACGTAATTTGACCTAAAAATTGTACTGAAATTATAGCATATATGGAAAGTAAAGAGATCCACTGAAAGGCAAGGGTGAAATTCAAAATATTATCTTATATGGAATTTCTGATATACTATATTATTAACCATTGACACAACCACTACCCAGTTAAGGAAAAAAGAAAAACTATTAATCAGCTATAAACAAATTCTGCATGATACAATTATCAGAAGTGCCGTATTTCAGCTTTTTGCTGAAGCTCAATTATACCAAATTTTGATTATATCCCAACCTGCCAAGCAAAAGAAAGAAAACTTGTAAAAAGTAGAAAAGCAAACAATAATTAAAAACAAAATCTTTTTCGTATGAATATTACCGAAATTATATTTGAGTTGGGAGGTGTCAGTTGATCCTATTGATATTAACATTTCGAAAATCTATTCATGCAGGTGGGAGCGGGCGCCGACATGTTGGGCACTCCATCTTTATATCCATCCATCTTTGTAAACAGCCAGTGTGGAAAAAATGATCACAAGGTGTCACCTGCATATAACAGTTGGTGTGTCTTAGACTTGATCAAGATTGCAAATATTAATTCGAATGCACAAATCTTCTATTTACGTACCATGCAATCATTTGATCGCGGCGTGAGATCAATGGCTGTCATGCAAATAACACAGTCCGTGGCATGATTTGTATCCTGCGAAGACCTCCTATAATAGCTGTATTTCTCGGGTAGAATCTATAAACCATGAAAGACAAAGTTAGATTGTTGGATGAAGGCGAGTTAGTAAAAAGGAGGTTATAAAATATCGAGATGAGAGTTAGGCCCAACCTGATGAGGAATGAACCAACGAGAGCCGAGGTAATGCTGAAGAAGGAGAATTGCGGCTTGAAATCCAGTAAATAAAACCAAACAAACACACCAGCTCTGATCTGGTTCTATGCGCAAGAAGTTGTTAGGACAACCAAAAACGTATAATGGGATTGCTAGCCGAGTAACGGTGATGCCTAATATATAATGAGGATGCAATGGTTTGCGTGAATCTCGAATAACATTGGTGATTATCTGAGGTATCCAAAAGGAGTATACAAGAAGCAGAATAGGTCTCAAATAATTATGGAATTCATACATGAATAGAATACCGCCCAACAGAATCCCATCTGCAAGAAAAGTTGTTTAAGAAATAAGGCACTGGTTGGATAAACAACGCATTTATAACCTAAGTGCTTATGTATAAACTATTTCTATAACAAAAGATAGAATAAAGTCAAAACTGTTTTCATATAAGCTATAAACTGTTTTTCATAAGCTCTCCTGGAGAGCTTATGAAAATAAGCATAAAACTGCTTATGGACTTCCCTAAACAGTCTCGCAAGTGTTTATCCCAATAGATAGGCTCAAAAAAGTCAATTCAAACAGGCCTTAAGACCCATGGCAAACACATGATGAGTAACAATGAGATCACAAAAACAGATTGCTAACAGAAAATTTGATTCTATACGAGAACTTACAGAAACGGCTGTATAAAACCGAAAGCTCACGCCTCATTGTCTCCCAACCTTCACCGTTACTCAAAGGCCGACTTGCTTTCCAAATGGCAAGGAGATATCTCATCTCAAATATTGAGAAAACTACGAACTTGAAGAATGCAGCGGTTGCAAAAGCATTGAACAAAGACTCTGCATGGCAGAAAGTAAAGACAATTATCAGACTATCTAACTGAAAGAGAATAATCAACAACTGAAGTCATATCTATTGTAACAATTATGTCCATAAACTGCAATTAATTTGAACACGATAATATTTATAATATTCTCTCAGTTGAATTGAGAGCCATGACTTTGAACCTACAACCTACCGCAAACTAAGTTATAATATACTTACACTGGTATGAGCAAATGAAAATGATTGATCTCTTGACAGACACGGCATAGATCTAAAGAGTGTGTATACTGTAATTTTCTTATGTGTTCTAGGAATTGGATGTTGTAAATAATAGGATCTAGAATAGGAGAGAGGAAATTTGAATTTAGAAACCGTTTGTTACAAAATATAAAAAGGTGATTTTGATATTCAATAATTTAGAGATTAATTTGTAGAGATTTTCTTTAAAAAAAAAAGTTATTTTGTGTTTGTTTACCACGATGAAAATCACTTTTTTTAAAAAAAAAATCAGTTATCAAAAATGATTTTCAAGAGAAACTACTATACAGATTCTCATTCGAAGCAGTTTTTAGATTTTTTTTCTTCATACTCATTTTTTTAAAATCTATAACAAACAGATGAAAATTCTAAAAATGATTTTTTGAAGAAAAAAAAAGTAACTAACGGAATTTGAATCACAGGTGAAAATTTTAGCGAGGAAAAAGTTTGTTGAAATTATTTAAATGATTATATGAAAATCCCAGACAGACACTTGTTTCAAAACTTACCAACTAGTATTCCTGCAGTCAGATGTACAAGGCAAAGATAAGCATCCACTATAGCTTGCTGACCAATCATTATTATTGAAACCTTCGCTGCCCCCTGCAGTTATATAAGAATCGTATTCAGTTTTTATATTCATATATTTATAAACTAATTAATTGAACATTCTCCAGCATATTCATTCAAATAATGAATCATCTATATTTAACTCCATTGATTAAATCTATAATGTGGAATTTAAAATAAAATTTGGAAGAAATTTATTACAGATTGTGTGTTGCTATGCTCCATTTGCCGAATCAACAGAAGAACTTGCAAGAATGAGACCTAATATATACATTAAGGAGCTAACACAGAACAGACAATAATGTTGGCTTAAAGTTAAAAAGAATATTGATGATGGAAGGATACAAAGGTAACCATCAAGGTATAATTCACTGCTTTATTGTAGTAGACTCCTATATTAATAGATGTTGCATTTAATTGTAATGGTGAGATGCAATCTCCATCGTCATCCACAGACGGACTTTCCATTAATCCTTCCAGCTGAAAAGAATCATGCTCCCCATCTATAAGAAAGTGTTAAACAAATTGGTTAAAAATGAAATTAAAATAACAAACCATTTAAATATAAATCCTTATTAACGCTCAGAGAACTCATGTACATACCATGTTTTGACGATGACAAGCGTGAAACCCGTGCTGAAATTTCAACGTTACAGTTTTTCTCCATGCCATGCAATGGAGCTGCGGAGAGGGCAAAAATAGAACAAGTTAGTAGTACAACAACGTGAACAAACCAAAAAGGGAAGAAGAAAATTATTCAATATATACTAGTAAAAGCAGAAAACTTACAATGCTTTCTTCTCCACATTGTATGTCGCGAAGATTCTTGGAATACTTGAGATGAGAAAACTCCAAGCTGTATACACCAAGCCAAATATTTTGAATGTTCATTGTACTTCCAAAAGTAACAGATTTTAGAATGATCGCTAAAATCAGACGGGCTTCTTAAGATGACTATATGCTATACTCACTCCGGTCTCAAATATAAGAAAAGATTCTTTTTTTAGGTTCATTGAATAATTAATGTATCTGGTCTTCATTGTAAATCAGATACATTAATTATTTAATGAACCTAAAAAAATAATCTTTTCTTATATTTGAGACCGGAGTGAGAAGTTATAACAAATGCCAACAATGAATGATACATCAAGAAAGATGCAATACCAGATGATATGGATTGGATAAAATATAATCTCCATCTTGATTCAACCCTCCCTCTTTTCCGCTGCAAAAGAAGAAAACAAAAAGAAATTCCCCAGTGCATTAGATATTATATACTTCCTAGTTCTAATTTAATTGTAAATACATTATGACCATAGCAAGACATGTAAATGCAATAAGGTAAGATATAAGCTTCAGATGCATATTGTTCACCTGTTGGCTACCATTCGAAGTTGTCTAAAAGGCCATATATATACACCTTCTATTTTGATTTGGGCACCCCCAACATTGTATTCGTTGTCGAACACATCGTGGAATATAACAACCCCCTGATAAAAACATGAAAAAGAGAAATAAAACTTTAGAAGAGTAACAATATGTTCAGTCGAGATGTTACACAGTCTAAACTTTCATTTAAAGTCGAGTTAATTTAGAGTGCTTTTTTTCTGTCGGATTTAAATTTGTAATGAAAAAAGAAGTTCTTGGTGCAAGTAGAACCAATTGCTTAGGAAGTGAAAAATTTTAACATCATTTTAAAAACAAATAATAAAGCAAAACAGGAAAATCTGTTGCGTACAAAAGTCAACTTCCTTATGAAACCAGCTACATAGCTCAACATCTCACCTGCACATAATGTACACCAGTTATCTTTGTGGGTGTACTAACTAATTCAATTACAGAGTTTCCATTTATTTTTCTGATGTCCGGAAATTTAGAAGAGCCATTGGTAGTATCTAAAAACTTCCACGTCCCTGCATTCAACAATTCCAAAAAAAACTTAGTGAAAAAAATTTACTGGAAGATGACTCAATCACTTAAAATGAAGCATATTTTAGTAAGATAAGAGCACTTCTGGAAAAAAATTGTGGTGCAAAAGTTTATTTCAACTTGTAAAGAAAGCTATTATTTAGAAGACTCGTATTCATTGCAATCTTTTCCCATTAGTGCTCGTTGAAAAGTGTGTCCAAATTGGCTCTAAGTTTATTCTCCAATCATATATCCCCATTATAAGACATCAAATCATGCATGAAGCAGATGCTCAACAATCAATAGTGCATCCAAGTAACCATCTATACAACTGGTTATTGAAAAATGTGCATACCAGACTGAAAATATACCTCAACGCGGTCAATCTAAAATTCTAAATATAGATTTCTATAAGAATACCAACCTCTGTAAGTTCCAGTTATATTCCATTGTGAAAATGGACCTAAGTCGCTTTCATCTTTTCCGGAAAAAATCCACTGAAAAAAGCAATGCCAAAACAAGAAAATGGATGTAAGTTGCCACAAACATTAAATATCGGTTTAGGAAAGTCCATTATCAGTAGCACTAAAGGCATGTCTTTTGGCAAAACAAAGTCCTCGGTGGAATTCCAAAGGTATTGAATCTAAACCACATATCAACATTAAATGGTCCTAAAAAGATCTAATTTTCTTTTCATTTGTGGATTCAAAAGTTTTTCAGCTATTTATAAATGCGGGTTGTGCCAATGTGCACAACTAAAAAAAAAACGGGAGCAGCTAATTATTTGAAAACAAAGCAATGATTGTTTACAAGTACAGTAAATTAGTGAGAATTGGTTGTGAGTATCATATGAAATTTCTCTACCCTCAAGCAATTTCAAGATTCAGCTAAAATGCACTTCATCAAAACTCAAAAGGGAAGCACAAAGTCAATCCAAATACACCTAAGTACATTTTGACATAGGAATCTGATAAAGAATACTAGAGTACTATTTTCCTAATCCGCTAAAATTCAACTTGATTCTTTCTTCAAAAAAAGTTAAGCGCTAATTTGATATCACTTCTAGATATCCTATTGATATTATAACCTATCTCTCCTTAACCTACGTACGCACACACAGCTTTAGCCCTTTGACCAAACCACATTGTTTTGTTTTATTCTAATCTGATCTTAAACACCAAATATCATGTTCCCAAATTTACAACAGGACAAAATCAAAAGAGCAGAGAAAACAGTGACCCCTAATGCAAATCAAAATACAACTGAAGTGAGAAATTATCATCAACATTAATGCCAAAACAACATTACTAACAATAATTATGTTCTAACTTACTACAAATATTCATCCACAATTACCACAATCCAAAACAATAAAGTAAAAAACACAAAACAACTAACTACATCAAACAGCACTAAAATGAATAAGAATTTGATAAACAAACCTCATCACCCCATGAACCAGTTTTGTCCCTTAATGGTCTGAGACCAGCCACAGGACTAAGAAACAACAGAAACACCAACAAACCAAACACAATCCTCGACAAAACACAAACTTCTTTCCTCTTAACCAAACAAAGTTCCAACCTTTGAGCTTCAACCTCAACCATATCAAACCCCAAACAAACCATGTCTGAAAAGAATGTTATGTCACAACCCAGTTCCCAATTCAATTAGCTGATTCCAACAATAAAATTCAAAGCCCATCAAGGGAAATGGATTAAGAAAACAAAAGGGTTGCTTCAAAAGGAGTCAAACGAGTGAATCAACGAGTCACAACAACGAGTCACAAGACAGTGAAAGCGCAACGACTTCAGAAAATAACGAAATTCGCTTCAACAACAAGGTTTTCAACCAAATTGAAAACAACTTTGTACTAATTAAAAATTGAGAATAATGATTGTGATGATAAAAAAGATTAATTTTTTTTATTGGATTAAGGAAAAAACAAAAAATGGAATTGTGGGTTTTGCAGTAGTTGACGAGGTTTGGTGTAACTGTGTTGTTTGCAAGTCATGCTGGCTTTGGTCTCCTACAGCTGGGAGGTTTTATATACGCGCCCTTTTGGGAAGTTGTCACACGCGCAGCCCAAAACAAAATTTATAATTATTTTTTTATAAATTAAAAATTAGATGAGTTGGCCTAAAATTCATTCACGACTTGAATAACACCATAGCCCTAAGATGAAAGTTGAACTCACATATCAACTTCTTACCAACTGGACTAATTTATATTTGCCAAAAAATTTGAGCGTAATATTTTTCTTTTCATTTGAAATAAAACATATCTAATATATTTATTATGGCATAATATTATGGCGCACACACACCCTGGAAATTAGAGGTGAGATTGAAATCTCAGGAAGACTCAACTTGTCAAGTATTCGTCTATAGGAATCACCTCTAAGTGGTTAGTAAAATTGTCTGCCAATTGATAAAAACATTGGAGATGGGGAGGACTGATAAGACCTAATATAACTTTTCACAAACAAAATCACAATCAACGTCAATGTGTTTGTACATTCATGAAAATTTGGGGTTTCGCTAGTGTGATTGGCTAAGGATGATCAATACTAAGATCGACAAAATATTTTAACCATTGCAATCTAGAAGAAAGAGATAAGAGGGAAAGATATTCCACTTCGACAGAAAAATGAGAAATTCTTGGTTGTTTCTTGGTTTTCTCAAGAAATGTGATTGGAAACAAGCATGATAAATTAACGAGTAGTGGATCAAGGAGTAGTAGGACAAACAACCCAATTAAATTCTTCATATCTAACTAAATTAATAGAGCTAGATGTAGAAAGAAATAAACATTTGACAATGTTCCCTTCAAGATATTGAAGAAATCGTGTGGCTTCATCGAGACGAGATTGCATGAATATTTGCAAACAAGGGTGTTACTCCATTGGAAAATATGATGTCCGACAATCAGTCATATCGAAGTCAAATAAATGGTCAAGCGTGTTGATCCGGTTTGACCTAAAGAGATAGTTGGTCGACTGAGATCCGTTGTGTATAAGGATAGAGCTTCGATCTATCCGTCTCGAGTCATGTTTTGTTGAGTCGTCTGTTGATGGTCCTTCTCCACCGAAGGGGGACGGTGCACCTGCATGTGCTCTGACACCTGGGTCAGCGAGGGGTTCAGTTATGCGGCTATAGTGTGGGTAAGAAGTGTCATACCTGGCCCAAGGCTAAAGTCATTGTAAAAATAGTGGCCATGTTGAGTTTAGCTATTAAGCATTATCCTGCCAGCTGTGTCTGGAGGTATGGATGTGAATAACTCACGACCTTGAGGGTGAGCAACTCTCAGCCTACGTGGGCGTGAGCAAACTTCAGCCTGGTGAGTAACTCTCAGTTTGTACCGCAATCCTGTGGATTCTATGGCGTGTCCATCGCGCAATATCATCTTCATAGTGGGCTCAGGTCGGATATGAGCGGAGCCGGATTGATCCTTGGGCCAGTTTGAAACACGTAAAGAATATTCATTGTTGCTGGTGATGATAATAAGAATAGTCTGAAATACGTAAAAAAATAAATATTTTCATTGACATAAGAATATTCCTTTTTTAGAACGAGATAGTTCAAATTCCTTCAAAAAATAAAGAAAAATGACAAGACATTTGATAGAGAAATATTATATAAGAAATGGCATCACCATTGTCACTAGTGACGATAATACCATCAACGTATACAATGACAAAAATGGTCATTTGATCACAAATACAAAAAAAAAAATGGACTATAATTAGAAAGTGATTAACGAAACCCTCTATAAATAAGAGCAGTGGTAAATTTAGAGAACTATTGGTGACAAACCTGTTTATGACCATAAATTGATTTATGTTAATTTGTACACACGTAATTTTGCTTTATGATAGAATACATGTGATGTTGCATATAGATTGCTCTGTTGAGACATAGTTTCACATTGTTTGATAGAATACATGTGATGGTTACATATAAATTGCTTTGTTGAGACATAGTTTTACATCGTTAACATAAAGTTGGTGTAATGGCAAATTTTGAATAGAAAAAGTCAAACTATGACTAGTCTAGCTGCAGGGGCAATCATATTGTGATAATTAACACCTTCAAATTAAGTGTAACTTATGTTAATTGAGCCAACCAGTCTTGTAAATTAATCTAGATTTGTTGTGTAGTTTCAACATACAAAATACTAGGAAGGATCTTAGATGAAACATAATTAAGGATCCAACTTGCAAGCGAATCACTGCATTGTTGCCAAATATGAATTTCTTATTTCTTCTTTGAAGTGAAGTAAGCGTTATATCAACAAATCCAAGGTTGTTTTGGCATTAAGTGTCATTGGCATTGTACATCTCCATATAGTGAAGTAAGTGCTATATCAACAAATCCAATGTTGTTTTTGGCACCAAGTGTCATTGGCATTGCACAACTCCATATAATATATCTATTAATTGTTTACAAAGGACGGACAAAAACGACTAGAGGATTATTAGAGTGATGACTGACACAAGAGTCTATGTTGGAGGTTGTTGTTGTTGTTGAGTGATCAACGGTTGATGAGTATTCGACATAAAGTGTGAGAAAAACTGATGGTGGTACATCAGACATGATGAACAAATGAATATAACAATTGATATCAAAGAGGACAAGCAACAACTGATATCATGTAAAATGATAAAGGAGTGATCAGTTTTGGATCAAAATTTGCATTTTCTCATCAATATGTTTTCCATACAAATAAGTGGAATCATTTGTACAATGAATTAATAATTAAAAAGAAAAATAAATGTCTATGTAATTTTCTTATGGTATGAAATAAATACAGTTGACAAGAGAGCATATAATTGATCTAAGATATAATATATTTTTTTTTATCACAATTGTTATGCATGTATTATAATTACATTATGAAATGAAACCTATTAAATACAAATATAACATATTTAATACATTTATGTTCTAATATTTGAATGGTAATAGTTGATTATGTTTTTCCTTGATTTTACTTTTAATTGCCACGAGGAAAAGTTTTTTACATATGTTAGATTATATGGTTACTGGTCTAGAGGGAGTTAATAGATCATCTTTTTCCGAATTATGAAAATCACAGCAAAAACAACGTGAATCAAGTTTAATTTTTCAAGCGTTATAAAAAAAATGTATGCAAGATTTTAGCGCACTAAAAAGTTGATGCAGAGTTAGAAGTGAGAAAATGTCAATTTGATGATATTAAAAGGACTACCTTATACTTTCTTCCTTTGACTTATTTTTTCTATTTGCCTTTTAATCTACATAAAAGTTTAATACTCACTCAATATTTTACATTTTCTATTGGTTCTGAAATTTTCTCTTGTTAGTAATTTTTTCCTCTACATGAACTTGATTTGATTGTTTTTATGTTTGACTTACTAAGAAAAAGTCTAGTTGTTATTTATGTTTCAGTCTTCTTTTTTTTGTGAATTTTCTTCACTACTAGTCAACTCTAATGTTTTCTATCACTGTCTAATGTTTTTCTAAATTGTCATTTTCTTTGTTCCTTCTAATGGTTCAGAATATTTGTACAATTTGTATTTGACTAATTAGCATGTTTCTTTTGTTAATTCATTTTCAAAATCCATTATGCTAGGCCCAGTTGAAAAACATAGACAAAACATAACCTTATGGGTCATAACACCATATTTTTTTAGTAGTAGCAGTAATAATAATAATTCCAAATGAATGGTGAAGTTTGACTTTATGCATATTTTGCTTATGCAAGACAATGTTGGATTGTTTTCTCCAACTTCAATAGTTTTTGGATTTTTCAAAACTTTTCTTTATGTTTATTATAATAATAATTTCAAAATAAAAAAATGTCACTCATGATTTGACTACATAATTGTGCGATGTTTTTTTTGTTAATAACAACTACATGTGAAGAAGGTGTGAAGATGAAGGAAATAATTGAGAAATTTGACATGGAAAAAGTGATAGAAGAATGTGAGAGCCTAACTAAGTAAGCTGGGAATGTTCAAAAGGAAACACTGAAAAAGATTTTGGAAGTAAATGCATCAGCTGAATATTTGCAGGGTTTAGGACTGAATGATAGAACTGATCCTGAAAGTTTCAAGGCTTGTGTTCCATTGGTCACTTACAAAGATTTGAAGCCATGTATCAATAGAATAGTTGATGGTGATGTTTCCTCCTATTCTCACTGGAAAATCAATCACTGCTCTCTACTTAAGGTATGAAAACACTTTTATTTTCTATTTACTTTTCCATTTGAATGTGAAAATGTTAGAAGTTTTTGGATTTAATTAAAAAGTTGTGTTTTTGTAGTTCTCGTACTAGTCAAGGGAAGCAAAAATATATATCATGGAATGATGAATTGTTTGAAACCACGATGCAAATATATCAAACATTTTTTGCCTTTAGGAACATGCATTACTATTATTCATATTATTATGCAGCTTCATGTCATGTACTTTTTTCCTACATAACATCAATGCATTAAATTGAAGTCACCTTAAGTGGTGTCTGACATGTGTCAATGTTCGCCACAACACTCACATGTTACATTCAATCGCTTTCATTTTATAAATCATCATCGGCGTCTGCATGTCAATGCTTTATTGATTTTTGCTGCATACGAAACATTGACCCAAACACTGACACGAAACAATAATGATAATTTGAGAAAATTAAAGTAATCAAACATAACCACATATGTCGCTGTCATGCAGATATATCAAACATTTTTTGCCTTTAGAAACATGTATTACTATTATTCATATTATTATGCAGCTTCTTGTCGTGTACTTTTTTTCCTACATAACATCAATGCATTAAATTGAAGTAACCTTTGGTGGTGTCTGACACGTGTCAATGTTCGCCACAACACTCACATGTTACATTCAATTGCTTTCATCTTATAAATCATCATCGACGTCTGCATGTCAATGCTTTATTGATTTTTGCTGCATACGAAACATTGACCCAAACACTGACACGTCAACAGCAATGATAATTTGAGAAAATTAAAGTAATCAAACATAACCATATATGTCGTTGTCATGCAAACCTCGAACACCAACACATGATTGACAAGTGTGCTTTCCCTTTCCAGATCTTTATTTGATAAGTGTGCATGTCCCCCATTTTAGAACAAAGTGCCAAAAACTCACAGTTGCCCTTACAGATAACCATTACCCTATAACTCTCATTTTTCACAAAGGTAATTTCATACCTATTAAGTACAATCCACTCAATTATTGCATCCTTCAACTCTTTTAAAGAATTAAATTACATGCCTAACTTAAATTCAAACTTCTTGTTTAATTGTTCCTTTATAAACTTTTCATACTCAGGTCCTTTCTCATGGTCAGATTCATCTGGATCTGAGCTATCTAACTCCTCACTTAAGAAATCTTTGTCCTTATCATCCATGTGACCCTTACCCTTACTTGCATTGACTGAAGTATTACATATTAACTTCTGTGTGGGGATTTCTTCAGTTTCAACAACATCAAACCATCATCAAGTGCAAATGTCCATAAGCTTTCTTACTCATAACCCTATAAGCAACCTCATCAGCCATATCATCCTTATAAACTTGAAAAAACTCATTATCTTTCCCATCAACCGTGGCCCAAACCCTGAAGTGTTGTTTCTCATAGCCTCACCTAGTTACAAGTTCATCAATAGCACCCATACCTCCTTCTCAATATCTATATCAAATACTATTGTTTGAAACCCACCTTTATAGAATAAAACATCATCCCTAACAAACTCACCACCATGATGAAATATGCAGTTGAAGAAACATTTTTTCTGTTAACAACATTAGACCAATCACAACGAGACACATGTCAGAAAAAGCACATTTCATACTTACGAAAAAAAACCCCAAAAGACAAAATTTCATGCAAAAATATGTTTGTTTATGTCATCCACAAAACCACAACAACTATAAACAAATACATTAAAATACTCAATTATTGAAGAAAAAATATATTTACCTCATAAGTGATGCCGCCTCCTTCTTTGTTCGTTTTCATTCCACAATCAACAACCCTCTTTCCTCCATTTTCCTTCGTTTTCAGCGATACCATGTTCTTCGTGTCCTTCCTGCTCTTCGTTTTCATCGTAACCTTCTTCTTCTTCGTGTTCGTCATCTTCTTTTGGGTTTCGAAAATCAAAGTAGAAGTAGTGTTGGATTCTCAGTTAGGGTTTCTATTCTATGTTTGATTATAGGTTCTATGTGAGATTTTGAGTTTGAATGGACTATGGGTTTAGGGAATATGGAAAGGTTGAAGATTTTCAGTTTGTTAGGGTTGAAAAGGAAACCCTCAAATATGAAAGAAGCCTTTTCAATTTCTCAGATTTTAATAATTTTATGTTTTTTTTATTAATTTTAAATTGATTTAATGATGTGTAAAACCATTACACACATGGCAAGTTTTAAAAAAATTAAAAATTAAAAAATTACACAATGGAGTGCCATGTTAGCCTCTGGCGTGTGTCAGATGAGGTCAGGTGTGTTTTGTGGAGAATCTTCATTTTTCAAGGTTGGAATCTAATTTTTTTTTTATAGAGAATAAACCGAAATTCACTCAAATTACATGGGGTAAAGACACATCAGCCCTTTAAGAAACGAATGAATGAGTACATTAATAAATGATTTTTACAAAAAAGTAAAAAATATGATAATTCAAGTAAAAACATAATACACATGTTTCACGAAAAATGAAATTTTACAATATATGTCTTGAAAGAAACACACTTGGTATAATAACAAGGTTGGTTTCGAAACACCACAACTTTGTTTTGAAGCATCAATCGTTATGTTACTTTTTGTTTTGAAGAAGATAAACTAGCCCACCCAAGTTAACATCGGGAGAATCAAACTTAAAATCTTGTGGAGGAACACAATCCAAAGTCTCAAGTAAACCCGAGTGGGTTCAACCATTATGTTACTTGATTTTTCAACAACACCAATTTGGATTAGAAACAAGTAACATGGTATTAAAACATAAGTTTGATTTCGAAATCAAGTTGGCTTTGAAACATGTACAGTTGAAAAATTGTTTGCTTTGTTTGAATATTATGTAGAGTCGTTGTATGTGTAATTAAAATGATCCTTTACAAATGTTTAACATAAAAATATTACCTAGGACAAAATATGCATTTGCAATGTAGTAGTACTATAAATATTAATACTGAAATTGGAATAAATTGATACTACATCTTTGATGAAAACACAAAATGTGACTTAGGTGAACATACAAAAAAGTCGAAGAGTAAAATGGATCATTTGAGTCTTTTCACATTTAATATCACTTGAATTTTTTTTCCTAGTGGTATGAAAAAAGTTCATCTTCGCTCCATTTATGAAACCTCAATTTACCCCAGTCCAGCTCTTAGATGTGTGACATGTGTCAAAAATAAAAGCAAGGGCTGGGATTAAAAGGTTTGGAAAAAACAATTGTTTGATAAAAAAAAGAAGCCATGCACACACTCTTCTGGTTCAAACTTCACGCGACCCTTCTTCTCCCTGTGACTATCATCACTGCTCTGTCTCTCCCTCTCCCTCTCTCCGGAGCCGCCGCCGCCGCCCCTTTCCGTCACTACAGATGCGGCATCCTCCCCTTCTACTCCACGTTACCTCGCCCAACTCACCCACAATATCGCATGTCGTTATCTTCACCGCTGTCACTGCCGTTTCAAACCGTTAAAGCTCTGTAGCTACTGCTTGTGTCAAAGTATATGGCAACAAATTATATAGTATATGCTTTACATTTACACTATCGGGTACAATTAGTTATCAATTAATTCACAAGAGGGATTGAAGTGAAATTCCACCGTGAAGCACCATTGTTTTACAAATCAGTTATAAATGTCTCATTGGACTGCAAAAACATAACCTCATCTTAAAAAAAATTATAAGATTCATCTTAGACAGATGAATATAATTCAGTTTTAAGGGACTTACATACTATTATCACTTAATAAGACTGTCAAATTTTGTCTAGAAAAATAAAATACCACTTGAAGTTGTTTTAAGGTTTTGGAGCTATAAAAACACCATTGTAAAACAACTATGAATGATGAAATGACTGGTGGATGGAGGGAGAGGGAGTCGGCAGCGGCACTGGTGGAAGGGAGAGGCAACGGTTATTATGAGAGAAGGAAGAAAGGAACGTGGGTGTTGTATCGGAGAGAAAGAAGAGAAGAGGAGACACACGCATATGCTTTTATGTTCATCTAAGTAGTGTTTTTTCCAAACCTTTTAATCCCAACCCTTGCTTTTATTTTTGCCACATGTCACACATCTAAGAGCTGGACTGGGGTAAATGGATACTTCATAAATGGAGCAAAGATGAAATCGTATGAAACACACAAATGATTTTGAAAGTTGAAAAATTCATATATCTCGATTTTCTCTACAAAAATACTTTGATTTTCTTTTTCCAATGCAGTTATTTATAGTTTAAATATGCCAAAGACGCCTTTATGTTTATTAATTTTCATGCAAGAATGCAGTGAAAATATTATATTATCACGGGATAAATATGTTTTTGGTCCTTATAATTATTCTAGCTTTTTCGTTTTAGTCTCTTTGAAAAATTTCTTCAACTTTTGGTCCTACTAAAGTTTTTGTATCTCTACCTTTGATCCTTCCTTTTAAGTCAACTCATTTGTGCCATCCAAAAATTTGAACTTTTTTCTATAGTCATGTTTAATACATTATAAAATTATTATTTACAAAAGTTTAACTTTTTTTTAATAAGAGATGAATTAAATATAAATTTTTATATTTTTGACACGTAAAAAAATTCATATTTTGTTAAAAATATTTTTTTTGGAAGAAAAACTTATAATATTGGTTCCTGCAAAATTTTAAATAGTACACATAAGTTGATTTAAAAGCAAAAATAAAAAATAGAGATATACAAACTTTTGCGACTAAATATCGAAGATTTGTTTTTTAAAAAATTAAATAAAAAGTCTTTTTTTTGAGGAAAAAAATAAAAAGTTGAAATATTTATATATACAAAAAACATATTCAACCTTATTACCCTTCTAAGTTAGTGCGAGAAGCTTCAATTTCGAGTTTAAAAACAGCCACCGTCGAGAGCCACCACGCGAGGCAGAGAAACGGCACAGTAACGGCGGCGTCTAGAAGCATGGCTGGGCCACGGAGGAAAGGGACAGTGACACCACTCGAATCACAGTTCTCCCCAGAAGAAGTTCAAAACGCCACCAAGCACGTTCAAGATGCTATCGTCGTTAAGAACAACGAACTCCATCAACTACGAGCTTTCGTCGATGACAACAACAACCTTGTCAGCATCGTTCAGAAACTTCCTGAACAACTGTCTCACGATGTCATGGCAAGTCAATCCTTGTTCTTCTTGTTTTTTTTTTTTAAAACTATTTTTAGATTTTTGATCACCCTTTGTGAAAAAGTTTCGAAATTTGAAATGGGTTTTTTCAATTTTCAGGTTCCGTTTGGGAAAGCTGCGTTTTTTCCTGGTCGTTTGATTCATACCAATGAGTTCATGGTGCGTTTCTTTTTGTTTGGTTGAATTGAATGTGTTTTTTTCTAGTGTTTTCACGCAGCCCAATTTATTCTCCTACAAAAAATAAACCTAATTTGTCCCAATATGAATATGAATATGAAAATGTGAAGGACTAACTTGGTTGTCTCGGGTATGAAAATGTCAGAGACTACTTTGAGTTGATTTTTTTATTATCAGATACTGAATTGAGCTGTGAGAAAATTATGAGGGTTATTCATTCTTTATTCAATTTTTGTTTCTGAATGGTGAATGGTTTTTTGGTTGTTAGGTTCTTTTGGGAGAAGGCTATTATGCAGATAGAACTTCCAAACAAACTGTTGAGATTTTGCAAAGAAGAGGCAAGTCATTGGATTCACAAGTTGATTCTCTCCAGCTAATGATCAACAATCTTAACTCGTTTATCAATGTGGCAGATTCTGAAGTAGAGGTTTGTCTCATCATTTCCCTTATATCTTTTAATTTTATTTGGATTGTGGTAATTTTGACTTGACACGTATTTTGTTATTCTAACCGGTTAAATATGTGTATGTGTGTATGTATGTGTGCGTGAGTGAGTGTGCATCATGGTATGGGAAGATTAAATGTGTATGAGATTGTCTGTAACTAAGCTGAAGGTTTATAATATTTGATTAAAAAATGGTGGTCTGGTGGTGATATGCATACCGCATTTCCAGTTCAGGCGCTAATGACTAGTGGCAGGAATGTTTTTTGAGGATATATAATGAGATGCAAATTGGTCTATTTTGATTAAGTGATATCAACTTGATGGAGATTATACACAGCTTTATAGCATTGCGAAAGTGGTGTAGTTTATGTTTCAGCAGAATGACCACGCTGGTATACCCACATTGTGGTGCAGTTTTGGAACTAGCAGATTAGGGGACTGTTTTGTGGAGACTTTTTTTTATCGGTATCTGTAATATTTGGGCACTGACATGATTGTGGTGTAATCTTTGGTTTTGATATTTTTTTGAGCTTTAATGCTCCTTTTGAACATTACTTTGTACTCTCTTGTCCTTCCACCACACCTTGTCCTTGGATGTGATTTTCTTAATTCATTCAATTTTCCTTTGCAAAAAAAAAGAAGAAGATAGAACCGGTTAAATTTGTGGTCGAACTTGGGAGTACTATGCTGCAATGTGTTTGCTTCTCGTGCTACATTGTCTGGTGGGGACTAATTGTAGCTTCTTGTTGTGCTACATTTTTCCTCCCATTTTTTAGTATGCCTTAGTTATCAATTGGTGTTAATAGTTTTGAAGTTCACATAAATTATTAATTGCTGTTGTGGTTTAATTGGTGCAGGAGGGTCTTGTAGAAATAAGGGAAGAATATGTGGAGGACGAGGACAACGACCACTCTGACGAAGAGGAATCTGAATCAGGCATGTTCCTACCTTCTTGCTTTCCAAAATTTTAGATTTATATATTATAGGGTGATAATCTATGTTCATTAACCATTATAAAAGGAAGCTGGTAGGGAGGTCTTGAAAGTCTAAATTTAGTTCGAGTCCTTTCTTGAAAGATTTTTTATTTTTTAAGATTATTCAGATAGCTATAATTTACTAATTGTAACCATCTGTCAAGTCTTAGTTCTGTTTAACTTTGAATTTTTACATTCCATTATGTTGGCATCATAAGCATGTATAATTAATTATTTTAATGTTTCTGGAAATGAAGTTTCCTGGTCTCTTATTTTAAACACTAAACTTTCATTTTACATTTTGTTATATGCGATTTTCAGTTTGCACTACTCTCAACTTTTCTCCCAACTCCCAGCTTTCTGATACCACTTATAGGTTAACACAATGTTTAATCCTGCAATTTTTTATTGTTCAAATCAGTTTTACAGAACATCACTAACCAAATGAATACTCATGCTCAGTAGTGGATACATGTATCAAAATACATGTGGATAAACATCCATGTGGATAAACATCTCATGGGATTAGTTTCTCGTCTTATATCTTAAGATTAGTTACTGTATCACTGAGTTATTATCATAATCTGTTTCTCTATTCTATTAGGATTAGGAGTGACCTTTCTTTGATCTCGTTGACTGTCTTGCCCAGTTTCTCTGTTTCTTTTTTTGTTTCTCTATTCATCACCGTCAACCGCGTGATTTACACACTGACCTATACGTTCTATGCTACCCAACCTCGCCTCACTTTGATCACTTCTGTTTTGTCCATTTCAGCTTCCCTTTGTGCTCTGTTTGGTCACAACCCAAACGAAACGGTCATCTGTTTGTCTTGTTTCTAGTTCCAAGTTTTTTGCTGACATCTTGTTTGTGGTCATTTTTCCATTTCACTTGAAACAATCATCTTGTCCGTAAAGGCTAAGTCACCATCACCAGTCACATGAAACTTCTTTTTCTCCCCAATGGTAGTTATGGTTTATTATTTCTTGTTTTGGGCCGACCTATTTCAGTACTTTCGGATGTTTCTTTAGTGCTATTGGCATTCTTTGGTTGCACCATAGTTGATATTTAGGCTTTTGCTGCTACTTTGTCGTTTCTGTTTCATTCAAAGTTGCATCACTTTCCAGGCAGGGCTGCAGCGGCCGTAAGCACTGTCCCAGTACCATTTCAAAGGTTTTATTTGAAACAAGCTTGAGGAGGAGTGTTAAGAGTGTTAAAATAAATGAAAAAGCATTATCTTGAATTATCTCATTGGATTAGTTATGTATGTTACCTCATAGGAGTAGGTCACTTGGTTATGCTCATGATTTGTTTCCCTATTCCATTAGGATTAGGAGTCTTTTATCCCTAAAAACAGAGGATAGTGCTGAATCTTTTGGTATCTTCAAATTATCAAGCATAATCATATTCTGAAGTCTTAATTCTTTTTTTTTTTTCATATATAAAAACTCAACTTCAACTTATACATGTCACATATACTTTTTACAGTAGTTTCTGTTAATTTTAATCTTTACTTCTGAGGATTAGCACATATTTTGAAATTATGATCGAATATGTCATATATTTTTTCAGATTCACCTGTGGAAGATGCTACTAGTTCTGGGAATGATACAGCCAAAGAAATGGACTATGCTGCTTTTTTGTCTATGATGGATGAACTTGAGAAAAAAGAAGAGCTTGCTGAAAAAAATGGTGATTACAGTGATGAAGACGAGGAAACTACTGATGATTTTGATGATAGTCCATATCAGAGACCTGTTAACAATCCCAAAAATCCAGAGGTAGTATCTTGATCAATTTGTTGTTTCTGGTTTATAAAAGCTATGAGCACAATGAACCGTGTTAACTAATGGTTTATTTTCTATGAAACAGGGTAGTAATCAAGCCATACCACTGAATCAGACTAACAAAAGAAATGTAGCAAATGAGTTTCCGAAAAAGCATGATCATCAAGAAAATATAACTGATCAGTTGAATTATGAAAGTATCTTCCTATTATCTTATTTCAGCTTTTAAGTTGTTTAATATGTTATATTGCGTTCTAATTTTGAAAATGCAGTTTGAAAGCCTGGCTGTTCAATCTCAGGTCAGAGGTTAGTAGTAAATAAGTTCTCTGCACTCTCATTTTCTTTGTATATGCTTGTTTCATGGTTCCGTGTATCCAGGCCTGTGCTGTTTGCATCCATTTTAGAATTGATTTCTGTTGTGTCTGATCTTATCTGAAGGGAAAATTGCACAAAATGTGAAATCCATTGATCCTAGTGTAAAGCCTCCCATACTTCCTAGAGAGAAGACGTCTCAAGCAACTTCTGCGTCGAAAATTGAGGTATCCAAATATTTTGAAGAAAATCTTGCTTTGCCCTGAGGTGTTACAAACTACAGTAATGTTCATTTTGTAGTTGGAATGTGACTTTCTTATTTTCCGGCATGATTTAAACTATATTGAGGTTTCATACAAATTAAGAAAAGTCAGTTAATTTAGTTAGATGCTTTAAATTTGACAGCAATTTGTATTATTTTTTAAATATTACCTTACAATCATCGAGACCGTCATCTCATTCCTCTCGTCTAATAAATTATCCACTACTTGAATTGTATTGTGACTCACCCACCTCTTTTCTCTAATTCTCCTCACAAGAGAGAGAGAGAAATGATAAAATTAAGGGCATTTTATTTTAAAAGAAAATGTTTCTAAGATCTTGGCAAAAACCACAGCTTAAGATTTCAGGAGAGTTGATGCTTGACATGTATAATTATTTCCTTTACAGGCTCAACACCAAACTTCACAACCATCATTTGATAGTCGCAAGGTTTGTTTAATCTTTATAATTTTTTCCATGAGTCATAATACCCTGCAACAAAATATGCAGTTGAAAATTTTCTTGAATAAATATTTTCTGCAGGCTTTTACAGGCTCCATTGTAGAGCATGCCGAGAGTTTACCAAAAACTTCAAGAGAACAAAGTTCAACTTCACAGGTAGATTAACCGAGTTATGCATGGTGTGGTCATAAATAAAATAATCTTTCGTGTAAATGTGGCTTTTGTACTATGGTCCTTTGCAGTTTCATCATTTACTTAAATTTACGATGATCATGGGTTTTGATATTTTAACAGGTTTCCAGTTCTCAACCTTCAAAACCAGTCTCCAGATTCAAAATGCAGAGAAAGTAGATACAGGATTGTGAGAAAGTTGTTTGAAGCTCTAGGACCTGCTTGTGTTATTACTATCAAAAGCAGAAAAAGTGAAGATGGGATAAGCCGTTTTGAATAGTTGAAATTATTGTGCTCTCCGTATAGAATGAAGAATCCAAAATATTTGCACTACTTTCAAACAAATATTACAACTTTTCTAGTGGATTGAAATGAAAATGAGGTCTTTTTTCAATGAGAAATGTTGGTGCAGTTAATTAAAACGAGGTCTTTTTTCAAATGAGAAATGTTACTTGGACATGGTTTCTCTTAGATATCTTTTTTACAACTTGATAAATCATGAATTAGTTAGTCATAATAAAAATTTGAATCCTCCCATGTTCGTCATCTCACCGTGAGAGGGTTATGTTCATCATCTCACCGTTAAAACTAATTCAGTTCTACAATTTTAAAAATATATAAGTCGGTCCAATGTGTTTTAGGGCCGATTTTTTATAACTTATTTTGAAGAATCTTTTTTTTTTTTTAAATTATTAATTTTGGAAGCTTTTTCTTTTGTTATAAATTTTTAAAAATGAGAATCTGAAAATAGTTAAAAACTTCTTCAAACGAAAAGTTATTCAAGTAGTTTCTTTTCAAAATTAATTTTTATAACTGTTTTTTAAAGTGATTTTCATTTTATAAAACAAACACAACTACTTTTGTAAGGAAATCTCTAAAAATTAATTTTGAAATTATTAAGCGTCAAAATTATTTTTTTATATGTATCAAACATGGCCTTAATAGTGTGATGATGAACATAGATCATGGAAGGATACTGACTCATAATATCCACAAAAGAATGAATTGTTCGTGAGTGGTTAACGAGATTCGACAAATGATGAATCGTTTGAAAGAACCCGAATTTGATTTCTGGATGAAATAATTCTTGACCAGATTATACTTAACTCACAACCGAACTACAGATTACCAAGACACCCTTTCCTCGGGAACCGGAGACCCCTTTCCCTAGAAACCGGAGCGTTAACACAATTTATTTTTTGCAAGATATCATAAATATAAAATAAAGAAATATTATAAAATGTCAAAAAAAAAATATATAAAATATTGAAAGATTAATTGAATCTTGATCATAAAATGTTATAAACTGAAACATTTAAATAGTTTTTTAGTGTGAGAACTGAGAATACTAATATTTGAGCCTAATATGCAGATGTAAGAAACATTACGATTCGGAACCTAAAAAAACGAAACATTACGATTCATCAAAAATAAAAGTTACTATGTTTGGAAGACAAGCTGTATCTATAACTAATTTAATTTGTACAAGGAAAAATTGACTATCTACACATTCACATTTACACAATTTTCTATTGTTTGGCCTGCATTTGTTTTGCCATCCATGAGAATCACTGCTCAACCTTTAAGCTTTTTGTTTTTCTTCTTGTAGTCTATAAGCACCTTTTCTCTCTCTACTGGAGTGGCTGATAGTAACCATTTACTAAATGCAAGCTCTTCCATGCCCATACTCTCAGCGAGGAGGCTAAATTGGGCTCTCTTCCTTTCATCGATCAGTTTTTTAGGTACACAATCTGGTTTCTTCCTTTCATGGACTAAAGTGCTGCTTGGCTCGCTTTGGCCATCACTTGAAGAGGTGCTGCTGGTAGATAACTGCCTTTGAATCACTGGTCGGGAGTTGACAATGTCTTCATTGCGATGAGCGTAGACAATGCCTAAAGGGACAAAACATTAGTTGATTAAATGGAAATTCCACTGTTATTTACCAAAATTAACAATAGATAAATCTTAGAAGCTTTACTCCCTAATTTCAATGGCCACAGTTACAAAGCAAAGATTCAATGCGAAGAAGCTGGTGTATCCAATTACCAATATTCTTTTGTCATGGTATGGTGAATAAAAATATGAATTTGGACAGTGGCAATAAAACAATTTGTTTTACCAGCATTTTTGTGCATATGTAGACATGTCCATGATCGCCTCATAAAAAAATGTTCCAGTAAAAAGCTGTTATATCTTAGAAGGTAATGAAGTTATCATTTCACTAACTTCCTAATTGTTTCCTTACTGAATAGATTTATGAGGAAAGAAAACAAGGAATTTCAGTATGTGAAATAGGATTGCGTGAAACATACCGACGTCTTCAAATTCAATATCTGGTTTACTTGTAGCCCTCACAGATTCAGAACATGACCTGGTTTCCGACTCTGATACTAACAAATTTGTTTCTTCTGAAATATTTATTTTTTTCTGTTGTTCTGTTTCAAGGCCGTCTTTTTTATTCGTCTCATGCGATTCAACGATCTCACTGGTAAATAGTTTATCAGATAAATCTCGAAATAAATTGCAAATTCCAAAAAGCTCCCCTTGAAATGCTTTGCAATCCTGCATGGAAACTGATTAATTTTTAGAATTATTACAAAACAAATGAAAAGAACTGCAACGTCAAAATACATAGGTTTTGGTACCTGGACACCTTCAAAATATCGTTTTTCCATCTTCCCAGAGACAGCAATGTTTGAGAGCTGCTGCTTGTACACCTGACGAGAATAAACTAGTTCTTCAAGTGAACCAGCTGAGAGAAGACGGAATACCACAACATGCCGTTTCTGTCCATATCGAAAGGACCTGTCCTGAGCCTGTAAGTCTTGTGAGGGATTCCAGTTGGGATCAAATATTACGACACGGTTCGCACTGACAAGGTTCAATCCTAGCCCACCAGCACGAGTTGATATCAGGAACACCTAAAAAAATAAACAAGAGCCCGATAACAAATTGAACCAGAAAAATGCTTATTCAACCGCTAAGTTTGAGATATACTTGTTTGCTTGGACTAGAGTTGAAATCATCAACCAGAGACTGTCGTAAATTAGTTGGAGTGGACCCATCAAGTCTTGAGAAGCAGTAGCCTTTTCTTATGATAAATTTCTCCAGTATGTCCAGCATCCTAGAAAGAGTAGCTCAAGTTAAACAGCAGGAAAATACGGAACAACTATGGTCTTGAGGCAATAGATAAGAGGAAGCTCTCTATAACCCTAACTTACCATTTAAGTTTGAAACAAGGAATCTAAAATGACAAAAAATAGAGTATAATACTAAAAACTTCAATCAATATTATGGTAAATCTATCCTATCTTATAAGATACCCAGAAAAAGTATCAAACATGATCTGAAGATATGCCAACTATTCACCTTACAGAATAGCTAAACAAAAGAACTTTGTCACCATGTGAAAACCATGACAACAATAGCTTTTCAAGTGCTCGCATTTTGCCACAATGTTCTGCATCACTTAGACCCAGGAAACTCTCATTCTGCATGCTCCCACCAACTAAGTCAATGTCTGGGCCATAGACAGCAGCAGCAAACTTTGCATCTTTAACTTGTTTGTCAGGGTCATCTTTGGGGTTTGGCTTAATCAGCTCAAGGTGATTGCTTATCTGGCATAAAGAAACAGTAATATTCAAGATAATGTGAAGAAGCATCTTGAGCATGGTCATAAAGAAGTTTGTTCATGGGAGTAGACCACTGAACATAGTGTGTGCAAACTGAAAGGCAATAGTGCTCCCCATGGCTTGATTTGATTGTCTTCTTTTCTTTAAAAACAATTTTGAAAAATATTTTTAGGACAAAGCAAAAAATATGGAGTGTCGGGTGGCAATGGCAACAGTGGTGGGTATAGGGTGTCACAAGTGATGCACAGGAACAAAAGTAAGGAAATAAAAAATGAAAACAAAACAACCCTAGGTTGATCTAATTTTAATTTTTTTGTAAAAACAAGAAAAACAAAAAGTATTGAGAACAAGAAAACGAAAATGCCTAGATAAACAATTTCTTTTTTTAAGAATGGAAAAACAGTTTTTAAAAACAGTAATCAAATAGGCTCTAATTTGTTTTATTCTATAACACAACAAACAGACAAATCCCTCCAGCAGTGTGGTTACTAAGAGCTACAAACAACATCAATCAACATGTAGTAAAGAGAGAACGAGCTTCATTTTAATTATTTAAATTTATTGTCGAACCACACCCATATTAAATTGAATATCCATATCCTTGTCCATATCTACTTTCATCTTAAAAGATAACAAATGTGCCTTCTTGAGATAATTCACGCCTCTCTTTCTCATCCCCGTTACAACTACTGACCTGAATCATAATAAATAGTTTCCTACAATTACAAGATAGAAACTCATACTAATGAATAAAGCTATAAGCCTACAATAGATGTCCAGTGCTATGAAGAAATTAGCTCTTGAAGATGTTTTGCAATGACACTATATTCAAAAAGAGAGGTAAAGAAACTTAAGAGATCTCACTTAACCTGTTGTAGCTTGACAAGGCATGGAAGGACAATACAATAGGGGCATGAATCACATCCATCATTGAGGTTATCTTTGTGAAGGTAAGGCCAAATAGCTCCATCTGGTACAGTCCTTTTGCAACATTCAACTTGAGTGAGAGGGCTACCACAACTACAAGGTAGGTCCTTGTTTATAAGGCACTGAATGTCAGGAAGCTGGATCATTCTCCTATAAATGCGTTTTTGCAAATCACTCATTGCACAAAAAACAATGTTATCTTCCTTCCCCATCATAAGATGCCCTATGGTCTCTTCCTTTGTCCTTCTCAACATATATTTATTAAGAACTGATACAAGGTGTTGTTTTCTCTTATTAGCAATTTGGACAAATCTATCAGGCGCAGTTGACCTCTGACCATGTTTAAGGGGTTCATCATAAAACTCACGGAAGTGTTCACGCGTTCCAAGGGATCCAGGTGCAACTAAATCAAAGATATTGAACAATTCTAAGATCTTATTTTGCATTACGGTCCCAGTAAGACCATATCGTCGCAGGGTTTTAATTTCTAAACATGCTTTATAGAGTTTTGATTTCTCATTCTTAAGCCGATGAGCCTCATCAATAATCACAGTGTTCCACTGTATATCTGACAAGGAACTGTTGCCGTGAATCCTGTAAGTGTCAAAACTGGTAATAAGTACCTCGACTCCATTTGCTTCCAATTTATCATATATCAAATCCCGGTTTGCGCCGTGATAAATGGCAACGCTGAAGTTGGACCACTTAGCGAATTCACTCTCCCAGTTTTGAATAATGGATGATGGGCAAATTATTAATACAGGGTCTCTTTTCTCCACTCGCGTCTCGCTAAGAATGGAGTCTCCTTCTTTACCAAATATGGCAGCAAGAAATGCTATTGTTTGAATGGTCTTTCCAAGACCCCTGGATCAAATTTCAATGTGCAAAAAAGAACTTCGACTTAATAACTACAACCAGAGTTGAGATAAAAAGAACCAAATCTCAAGAAAAAAAATAGCAACAAAGTATACCAGCAAATAATATACACACAAAACAAAAGATAAAGTCCAAAAATTTATAATTTATAGGGCTGGAATACGCATAATAGCAGAAGACATACACTAAGATTTTGGAAGTTTCAAAAAGAAAATGCAAAGATGAAGAAGAGTGCAAACATTTGTTAATTTAATGAAAAAGGCCTACCTGAGAAGCAAAATAGAAATCTGCACACTACTAAATTTCTTTAAAATTTTAAAAGAAGCAGTTGACTCAAAATAAATAATTCAATATAAATAAAACCTAAATTCTTGTATCCTACTATCCTAAAGCATTTCCAGTCAAAATCAATCATCAAGTGGGTTGTGATAAAAAAGAAAACTTTAGCAGCTTAAGTTGAGAAAGTGCAATATTTCAGAGAGGTGATATGTAGTGTACTCTAATAGGATCTACCATGGTTTGCATGACAGGTTCTCAGGAGTCCCAATAATAAATATTATGCAAGCATGAGGTAGATAAAGGCAGAAAACCAAGAAAATTCCATCATAATGTTTTATATAAGATAGGTGTCAATCGATTAGAATTTTCAAATTAGACAAATAAAGCAATGTGATTGAGATTCAGAATAACAGAACATCATTAATTTTTCACACACCCACATCAATATATCTGCATATACTATACATATTATGGCGTAAAAAACCGGACAAAGCTAAAAAATAGGAAAAACAGAAGAGGGGAAAAGTGAGAAGAGGAAGATAAATGTGTAACTCACATGTCATCTCCAAGGATGCCTCCCTTATTATTCTTGTACAAATCATACAGAAACTTCACTCCCACTCTCTGATGCTCAAGCAGTCTACAGTTTATAGATGCAGGAACCTGAAACAATTCTCAGAATTTAATTTCGTTTCGAATTTCAGTACTCAGAAAAACATTAAATGCTTCGATTTACAAACTATAAATGTCTGCTCTGCAGAATGCTGATAGTAGAAAGTAGGATCGTGTATATAAAAACTACAACATTAAACAAATTCATAAACATGATAAAGGAAACATTTTTTTTTTTGGAAACTCGGTTCAAAGAGCTACTAATCCCGGGATTAATCCCACCAATGTACTAGAGGCCCAACTGAAGTCAGAGCAAAACTCTGTATGGACTGGCCCAACACATAAATTGTTAGCACCTAGAGGATTCAAACCTGACACCTTGATGAAGTAAAGAATAAACAACATAGTATCAAAAAGAAAGTAAAAAAACACATGTGATGTCCAAGTTGAACCCGCCATTGGGGGAAATCTATTCAATAATACTATGAATCTATGTAGCAACACACACGTCGTTGCATTCAATTGTTATATTTATGATCGGTGTGGACGTGTCAGTATCAAGTCTGGTAACGCTCATATTGGACCAGTCACTGACTTAACTTGAGATTAAATACCAATATAAAATAATAGAAAATTAACAATAAAATGCAATAATTGTTGTAACTAAACTATAAGCATAAAAAGAAAGTTAGAATAATTGAGACCTGAAGTAAAGGAAGTTCACCATGAGAAGACAAAATCAAAGGCTCAAAGGGTCCAGTATGATCAAATTGAATCTGAGAGGATTTAACAGAACTGAATTTCACACACTTTATCTCTGCCTCTGCCTCTTCTTCTTCTTCATCTAGTTTTACTTGTTGTTGGGAAAGGAAATTGGGAGGCTGAAAAGGTGGGTCGTCAGGGTCTTCAAGGAGACGAAGGTGATGGGCAAGAGAGGATTTGGGGGGTTTTCTGTTGATTGGGAAGTTGGAATCGAAATCGCGGAGAAGGGATTGTGACTGTTGGGTTGTGCAGTGTCTCAGTGTTAATTCCTTCAGAGTTTGCAGCGACATCGAGAGATTTTCAAATTCGATGATTCATTCGTCTAGTTTCGCAAAATTTGCTGCAATTGTTAACCGCGCGCCGCTAAATGCAAAATCAACCAGTTAATTCAAAAAAGTTTAGGCGACTTTGATCCGACCATTTTAGAGGGTGGCTCTCACAAATAAAAAATCTCTCCATTTTTAATTTATTTATTATATGAAAATATTAACATGATTAGAGGGGTTCAAATATAATCCTTATAATCCAATTTACTTCTAAATTTTAGCAATTATAACACAAAAAAAAACATTTATGTTAAGCGAGAGTTACATGTATATGTAGAAGAAGTGAGTGTTACAAGTTTATCCGTTTCTCCCCACACGCTACCCCTCTTAATTCATAAGTTTCTCGTGACAACAATGACATGATTACCGATTCAACAATGAATGATTCAACTTTTTCCAATATTCTCTTACTCATTGCATCATGAAACATGCTGGACATGTTCACAGTTTAACCCAAATGATAGCAGTGTTATTTTTCCTCCACCTTCTCCCGTACCCTATAAATTTTTCAAAAATGTCTTTATGTAGTTCGGATTTCATAATTCAAATTCTTGAAACAGTTTTCGGATTTAATAATCCGAACAATTCTTGTGTATAATCAGTCACCAGACTCTATAACAAAGGAAAACTCCAATTCGGATTATGAAATCCAGAAACTTCAAAGGCATTTTTAGAAAAAAAAATAGGGCGCGCGAGAATTCCGTAAGGTGGGAAAAGTAATTCCCAATGATAAAAGACCGTATAATTGTTGCAAATACTTTTTATATATAAATTAAAATATATTTTCGGTCTTTGCAAGAAAATCATTTTTTGCATTTATTTATTTCGGTCTTTGCAAGAACATATATATATTTTTTAATATTTTATCATGGTAAATATATTACTTTGTGTTTCTGTTGGTTGTTGTTTTTTTAGTTTTGCAAAATTTATTCATATTAAAATTGATTTTTGTAAATTTAAAATATTATATTTGATTGAGATGTGTTATTTAAATAATTATTTTGAGACAATTTATGGACAACTAAATATACACAAGACAATACGGTATTGACACAAAAATCAAAGAAAATAAAAATAATTAAAAAAACCATATTGCTTTGTATATCTTTGGTTGTCATATAAGTTATTAAAAAATGCTTATTCAAAAATAAAGACACATATATCAAAAATTAATTTCAATGTGAACAAATTTTATGAATAAAGTAAATATCAATGAATGAAAACAAAAAATGGTATATTTGTCCTTAAAAAAAAGGTATATTTGTAATAATTAAAAAGAAAAATTCGGTAAAAGTTAAAAAAATGATATATTTATAAAGATTAAAATATATTTAAACATTTTTTCATATCTGAGAATTTTGCAAGGCTCAACTAAACAAACATAGAGCCTCTTTGTTTGGCTAAATAAACAAAATCACAATAGATAATTGAGAGCTCACAGATATAAATTTATGAGTTGATGTTTGAACGTGGATGACGATGTCCAACATAACAATTTTGATTGGGGTAATAATCATTTTGACATCTGAATGTATAACAGGTAGTTATAATAGTCCTTCAATGAATCGAAATTTTAAAATAATTCATGATTGTGCATTTTGTTAGTCAAAATATTCTTTAACGTTAAAATGCATTATTAATATTGTCATATTAGTTCTTTAATGTATTTACTTATTGTGATATCAATTCTTATAAGTACTTGTTTCCTCTCATATCAGTTTTTATATGAAAATAGTTATCCTAAGCATTAAAGTTTATTTTAGCGTCAGAGACTATTTTGACTAGCAGAATATATAATCATTGACTATTTTAAAATTTTGGTACAGAACTATTGTGAGTGCTTAGTCAAATTAAGAACCAAAATGACTATTACTCAAATTTCAATTTGATATAAAATCCCGTTATATAAAAAAATAAAAAAAAATAAAAAGTCTCATGCATGTCGCCACGTGTAAATGTAACAGTGGTAGAAAAATATGGCTTTGGAAACCCCCACAAACATAATCAGTACATGATGCCACTGCCAGCTGCAAACATATTCTTACCACCCTGTACATGCATTTCCCATGCTCAACGGTTAACTAGTCTCTCTTTCATTCCTCGCTATATATATCACTACCTCTACATATCATTCTTCACACAACAATTCAGACTCTTCAGAGTGTTAGCAAATGGCTTCTTCTAGCATGTTTCTTGGTCTTGTGCTTTTCTTGACACCAATGTTGCTTGAAGCAAAGGAGTTTCATGTTGGTAGCAAAGATGGCTGGGTCGTGAAACCTTCTGAAGACTACAATCAATGGGCTCGAACACATAGGTTTCGAGTCAATGACACTCTCCGTGAGTCCAATTCATTGTTAATCCTCAACTTTACAGTCATTTACGAGTACTATTTATTATTATTATTATTATTATATACTCTTTTAATAACCTGTAACGTTGTTTTTATTTTGAAAAATGTTGCAGATTTCAAGTACGTTAAAGGGAATGATTCGGTTCTTGTGGTGAAGAAAGAAGACTATGATTCTTGCAACATCAACAATCCAAAACAAAAACTGGACAATGGTGATTCCAAGTTTAAGCTGAGTGACTCCGGTTTGTATTATTTCATCAGTGGCAATGTTGACAACTGCAAGCATGATGAAAAGATGATTGTTCAAGTCATGGCTGTTCGCCCTAATGTCACGGCTGTGCCACCATCTCAGCCGCCGGCAAGTGCGTCACCTCCTAAGATTCCGTTGGCCTACGTGGATACTCCGGCGCCGTCTCCGTCCAAAGCAAGTTCTGTTGGGGTTGTGGTTTGGGTCGTTTTGATGTTGTTTGGTGGCTATGCAGGGTTTGTTTATTAGTGTATTGCTATGAGCCTATGAGAATTGTAATTGGATCTGATATGATGAGAAATAAATCGTTTGGTGATTTATGATTTTTACGAGGGTTTGAATTTATTCTTTGTTGATAATTGTTCTTTAAATTTGTCGGAAGGTAAGTAAAGTTGGATCGTTAATTGTTCTACTCATAAATCGAATTTAGATTTTGCTGAACAATCCATCATTAGTGAAGTTTATTAATCAATTGAATTCCGTTATTGGTTCGTTATATTGGATTTAGAGAGAGAAAAAATATCGTAAAATTATTGATTCTGCATGAACCCGGTTGCGCTATACATTGGTTACAAAGGATCAAAATCTCAAATTTGATGTCATTGATTTCATCTACATCCACAATATTATCTCTGTCCAAACACATTGTGCATCTTATTTGAAAAATTCTATGGTGAAGTCATGAAAATGACTTTTTTAGTAAAGTTAACACTATAACATCAAAAATGTAATGAGTAACACCCCACTGTTTGTACAATGGCATCAAAAGTTCAGTCTTCATAGTATCATCAATTCATCAGATATATAAGACTACAACTTAATCTAATTTTATCCTACTTTGTTATAAGCGTAACACCTCACAAAGTGTAACACTTAAGACTATCACATAATATCATCAACTCTGTTTGCATGTTGAAGATTCCAACGATAAAATAGTATCTGTAAGTCCAAGATGTTGCAAGCATTACTAGATGAATTACTATTGATCATTAATCACTAATCAACAATTTAAAAATGAATCAAACATTAAGATCAAAATTAACTTTTTCAAAAAAGTTAGTTTCCTGACTGCACCGTAGAAGCTCCCATCTTATTTACCTGTATCTTAATTGCAATTTGGAATGTCTATCGTAAGCGATATAATAAATGTAGAGTCGTTGGATCAATATTCATATGGGTGCAGTCGAGTCATGGATATTGATCTAAATACTCTAGGTTTGTAAAAATGACAAAATCAAAATAATCTCTTAGGGGCGTTTAATTCACGCAAAAAAAATTATTCATAGAAAAAACATATTCGAGAATATAAAGATGAGAGATTTATTCCTAGAGATTAGAAAAATATTGTATGACACACTCTTGAATATTATAGGAAAATTGAAAGTTATTTTCTTTTTAAAAAAAGGTATACAAAATTTTATGGGAATCAATTTTCTCATCTTTTAACTTGGAAATAATTTCATGGGAGTGTTGGAAGTTATGGGAAGTTATTTCATTCCCATGAATCTTGATACAGAAGAATAATGATTTCTCCCTAGGTATATTCATTTTCTACCCATGTATTCTCATGAATGTAAATCTTAAACTTAAAACAAACAACAACTTCTGATTTTCTCTCCACAACCCACTTTATCTCTCTCAATTATCTCTTTTTCACACCTTTGCACTTTAGTACTAATGAAGTGATATGATCTGAATATGAGATTGTACTTGCACTTGACATCCAACATAAATCAAGTGAACATATTATGTGATATACCTTTATATATTTTACTATTTACACTTTATATGGAAGAGGTAAAGGTCAAAGGAAACATTATGAGAGAATAGAAAATACGTAAATTGGGACACAATTCGATAATCATGTTATACATACGAAGTATCTAAATCCTTTAGAAATGACTAATATTTGTCTAGATTCAAGGTCGTCTCAAACAATTTGAAGGTCCTGTTGTAGTCTAAAGATGACCCCTAATTAAAATATAAAAAAATTATTTAAATTGTAAACAACATAAAAAGAGTCACTTTTGTCAACAAAAAGAATAGAGTGTTTTCTACATCTAAATAATTTAATCTGTTTTGTCTCGTTGATAGGTTTGTGAGTGGTAGTTATGTGTGGTTAGTTCGTATCCAACATCATGCAACAAACTTGGTTCATCCGCTGCAGCAGCTCGACTTTTATGTCTTAAAGTTAATCTTATCTATATCACAAACTTTCATAAAATCTTACTACTTTAGGTGCTTAAAGAGTGCCCCCGGGGCACTCGTTAACATTTCCCATATAATTAACATCAATTGGCCATATACAAAAAAAAGGGCCCCCAAAATGTTAGGGGCCTGTGTCGTAGCCCAGCCTCGACGGGCTATGGGCCGGCCCTGTCTAGATTCTTTTTTTGACTCATAATGTTTGTCTGTAATTGTTAGCGTCATATGTTTGATTGAAATGTTAGTATCACATATGAAAGAAAAATAAAAATGGGTGTTGGCCCCACATGTTATTTACTTTTCCGATAAAATTGTCTCGGAAATTGAGATGCATTAAAGACTATATTTTGTTTTTTTTTTCTCTCATTTCTATCCCATCTTTTTAGGATAATTATGCATAGACACCCTTATTCTTGTACCATCATCGTACCACTCCATGTGGCATTTTTTTTCTTTTCTTATTTTCTTGTTTCTCTTTCCTTTCTCCCTTTCCCCTTTTCTCTCTCTCCTTCTACAGAAAAGAAAAAAAAACTATGTCGGACTCTCTCTCCACCGTACCTCCATTCTTCCCCTCCATCCACACCAGCCACCACCTTCATTGATAACCACCGCTACAACTTTTCTCCATCATCGGCCACCAATCATTTATGTTCTTTTCTTAATGAATGATTTTGAAATTATTTAATTTTGGGTATTTTAATATACACATTCTGTTGTTGTTATGATTTTTAGGCAGAACTTGACAACAAAAGGTCTGGTGGTGATTCAAAGAAATCTTCAACTAATACAAAACCATCAAAGATTTTGTTTATCATAAACTTTGATCTTGTTCACACCAGGACAAGGGATTTAGATTTTAGCGAGACACTTGACCCCTATGGGAAAATATCAAATTTAAGGATCATAAGGAATTTCACCTTTATCCATCTTGAAACCTAGGAGGAAGCCCTTATCCTTTTTGGAAGCAACCAACCTGAGGTTGTAATTACTTTCTGAGTTGTTGAATGGCTATTAAAAACATAAGAGAAAGAAATCGATGGTGAGTGAAGAGAGAGAGAGAGAGAGAGAGAGAGAGAGAGAGAGAGAGAGAGAGAGAGAGAGAGAGAGAGAGAGAGAGAGAGAGGAACATAAATGCATAAAGACGAAATTGCCCCTGTCATATTAATAAAAAATGCCAAATGGGAGTGGTATAAGGGTGGTACATCCACCTAAGGATGTCTATGTATAACCACTCTCTTTTTAACGCGCTTTCTTCTCATGTGATAATGTTTATGACATTTTTTTAGATGCATCTCTCTCTCTCTCTCTCTCACTCACTAGTGTAATGAAAAGGAGTGGCTAAAAATACTGTTGAATCAAACCACATTGAGCCAAACCAAAAATAACTGAACCTATTATGAGAGTTCACAAATCAAACCAATATTTTAAGCATAATTTACTAACTAGAACTGAACTACAAATAACTAAATTGAACTATTAGGAACATAACCACAGACCTTGAAAATTTCAAAAAATAAAATTGGAAACAAACATGAGTGGTTGAATCCACAAGGATTTTCGTTTTCTACTAGACAATTTGATCGCTCCAAACAATTAGATTTTCTTGCATTTATTCAATTATGAAATGACAAATCCAAAATTCTTTAAATTTAACATTTGTGGGGCACCTGTTACACTCAAATTTTAACCAATTATTTTGAGCGAAGAGCATTTTGAGTAACGAAGCACTTCGAAGGAAAAACATGTCAAGATAATTAGCCATCTCGATCTAAAGATTCAAATCCTACAACTTCTAGAAACTGCCACTAGTAGACCGTTCAATAAGTTCCAAGAGCAGCAATTATTCCCTTGAAGCGCCAAAGATTAAAATTCAAAAGAGAAGTTACAAAAGGACATTCCTGGAAGTTAAAGGACACATGGCACACATGCAACAATTTGTTAGTTTATTTTCCTGCGTATATAATGTAAACTTAAACTCCATGCAAGTGAGTTTATTTCCGTTCGACAAAACTACGCCTACTAGAAACAACGTTGAAAGAACAAATCACCTAGATTAATAGAATTTTTTCGTATTATTCTCTTTATCTTTTTTCCCTTTTATATGTTCAAAATCCTGCACGTTTCTTTGATTCACAAATTAAGACGTGTTACACGTAGACATGTCAACTAAGATATAATGATTTAACTTGTATTCTAGATTGCTCGTCGAGTTCATTTGTTGTTGAGAAAATATTTCGAAACAACACGGCCTCTCCCCCCAAGTATGATCACGTCACTCACTCAATATATTCACTTACTTGCTACCAATATAATTGCCTTACTTTGACATAAGAGTGTCTTTTGCAAGCTCCCCTCACTTGGAGATGGAGCGTACAACTAGCCGTGACAAATCAAATCACCAATGTAAAGACTACACCTCATGGTTAGTAGGTACACCCCACTTGTACATACAAGAACAAAAGCCCATAAATATATATTCGACCTATTGTTTTTAATATCGGACTAATCCGAACCGAGAGGTTGGTTGAACTAATTCAACAGAGGTTGGTCTAGGTTGGCAAAACATTGGAAATTGTTGTACAACCAAGAAGAAATCGGATGAACCGATTCAAATTGAAAAACTTAATCGAATGAACCCGTAAACTTAGGGGTGTAACGATTCAACTTGGTTTGGTTTGCAATCAAAAAACCGTCAAAACTAACCAAATCGGCACTAGTTTGGTTTGATTTTAAATGGTTTTAAAAAGTTAAATCAAATCAAGATAAATCGATGATATAATGAATAGTTCAGTTGATTGGTTCGCTTGAAAATGAAATTTAAAAACAATTTTTTAAATACTTTAGGTAGAAAATGTGAAGTTGCAAAACATTATATGAATACTTAGTTGAACACACATAAAGATAGGAAAAATATTTTTAGCTTATTTGTTTGTAGTTATTTTATGAAATTTTAAGTTGAGATAAGATAATTAAAGATGAAAAATGTGAATATCTATTTGAGCAACTTAAGTTATCTGTGACAATTATCAACTATTGCAATATTTAAATTCCAATAACAAAAAATAAACTTGTCATTTATTATTTTTAGTCATTTCGTTCTACTTATTTATGTACGGGTTCAATCATGGAAACAACCTCTTATATAAAAAAACAAGCCAAGGTAAGACTGCATACCATATACAAAATATTGAGACCCCTTCCTAGATCCTACTTATGTGAGAGCTTTAGTGCATCAGACTGCCTTTTTGTTTCTTTTCTACATATTGCTTTTATTTGAGTGACAATGTTAGTAAAATGTTATGCAAATACTAAGTCACAATGGACATGGTAATCTTACTAAACTAATGATTGAGTTCATCGGTTTATTGAATTTTGAAATTAAAAATCGAGACCAAACTAATCTAGTTCGATTTCGTTGATTTGATTCAATTTTTGATCTATACAAAAAAATTGATAAGTTTTGGTTCAATTTGGTTATTCTGATTCATTGGTTTTGTCTGAACTGTTGATATCCCAACCAAAACCGATGCTGGGTTTTAAAACTGTATCGCTCAAAGGGAAAAAAACCAAATTACACTAGATATCCTTTAAGTTTAATATTTATAACACATTCCTTTACGTTATTTTAATATCAAATTGGTCCTTTAAGTAATACGTTGTCTTTTGTAAAAAAAAAAAAAAAAGAGTAGTAAGTTGTCTTCATCGTTATCCTTTTTCGTCATACCCTGTTAAAGATTGGTTACATGACCGTTTACTGATGTGGTAGCTCCAAATCATCAAATTATATTTTTTGATTAATTTTTATTAAAAATAAAAAATAATAAATCTTAATGTTTTTTATCCTCATCCATCTTGAACAATCTTCAATCATCATCTTAATCACATTCTTCAATTTCTTCAACATCTTCGTCATCACCATCTTCATTAATAATGGAGCCTTAATAAATTGAAGGAAAAAAAAACCAGAAATCTTCAATCTCAAACCCACCACCTCAATTTTTTGGATCAGGTGTTCTATTTAAAATTAAGAGCAAACAAATGGTACAAACATAACATCCTATTTTATTAATAGAACCGATGTTGAGTAGGAATTTAATCTTATTTCTTAAAAACAAGTAGAATCATGAGGAGAAATCAATGATGAGAGATATTAAAACAAAAACTTAGAAATTGAAACAAATTTACTTGTATATCGATATGCACCCCTATCCAAAACCCCATAAATTGGAACAAAAATGAAAACTTTGATAATGGAATCTAAGAGATGAATGAGTGAATACGCCACTTTAATTGTATTAAAAATGGTTCAGTGTCATGACTCGAACAAGAGCAAAAATCAGGGTTCATAAAAATCTAATTCTGAACTGGGGAATAGGAAATTGGTAGAGGTGAAATAAAATCGAGAATTTAATTAAACAAATTCATAATCAATCGTGTAATTTAACTTGGAATTCAATAATAGGTCGCATAATGAGGAGAAAACATGCATCAACTTGAAATTCTCACATCATAATTACTAAAATGATTCTTAACAAAAAAAAAAAAACTGACACGGTGTTAAATCAGAAAGGTTAACATCGCAAACAATCACAAACATAAAACTTAAAACACTAAATTAAAACAAAAACTAAATAAAGGATAAATGAGTTACAAATATTAAATTTAAAGAACCATGTAAAAAAAAAAATTAAAAATAAAGAAAGTCTCCTTTTTTATCCCAAAATTTGATTTTTTTTTGTTGTTGAAGAAAATCCCCAATTCTTCTCAGTTCCGTCCAGTTGCACACCATTTTCTTTCTCACAAAACAGAGAGAATCTCCTGTTCTCTTTCTTCACTTAACCCGCCGCCACCCCTCTCCGGCGGTCCGCCATACACCGCGACACCCACACAGTTCACCTTTCCAGGTTTGTCTCCTCTTTCTTCACCTGTCCAGTTATTTTCTATGCCATTTGGAGCTGGATTACAAAGCTTATTAGGATAATGAAATTTGATTAGTTTTAATTATTAAAAACCTATTAACTTGATGTATGCATTTTCAATTTCTGTTGAAACTAAGGTTTGGTGTGTTGCAGAATGGGTAAGGGTTTGATATGGGCGACGGCAGAGGATCTGCATAAGAACAGGGTTCAAGTTCTATCGCTATATCGTCACATACTGCGAAGCCTCAATTCTCCTTCGTTGCCACTGACATTCGCTGCAAGATTAGCGAAGAAAGCGGAGGTACGTGCAATGTTTTGGGTGGGTTCTGATGAACGGTCTTTGCATAACATTGCTGACCTAATTGATGCTGCTGAATACTCTCTATCTTTTCTCAAGAAAGGTCAATTTCCTCCCCGTCACATTACCTGAACAACACCTTCCATTTCCCGTCGCAGTTTAGTATGAACTTAATGCAATCATGATATTTTTTGGTTGTTTATATGTAAGAAAAAGACATACGGTATTCAAAATGGATCACAGCTTACATATATATATATATCCTACGAGCTGAATCCAATGTAGAGTATGTTAAGCCTAAATTCTACCTCATTGTATGCTTATAATAAGAACGATTCCTAATTAGAATTTGAAATTAGGTTGTTTATGTGTTGTTTTGCTTTGTATATGGCCTAAAATTGAAGGTTGGTGATTTAGTTTGGGAACGATTTGTGGTGTTTATTGAAGTTGTTGACTCGGTGTATGTTTGGTTCCACTTATAGATGCGTCAAAATTGATTCTACATGTGTAGAACTGATTTTGGCATGTTTGGTTCCACTTATACATGCGTCAAAATTGATTCTACTTGAAGATAGAAATTGTAGCTTTTGATTCTAAAATTGATTTTTACACTCAAATTTATTGTTCATCTCATTTTTAAATGAATGTATCTAAACATAAATCTATTTATGTTCAACTTGATTTTACCCTGAATCAATCTTACAGAATCAATAATTCAAAATCAATTCTTCTCACCACAAAACCAAACATACACAGAATCAAACAAGGCCAAGTGTGATAGAGTCCAAGATTACATCTCCAAAGTAGATATATATCAAATGCTTAGATCAACTAAGTTATGGATCAACAATAAAAGAGGAGGTTATTATACCGACATTTTCCTTTTATTCTTGCTCTTTCAAAGTAGATATAGGTCAAATGCTTAGATCAATTAAGTTATGCATCAACAATATAAGGGGAGGTTGTTGTACTGATATAAAAGGGTGTTCTTAGTACAGAAGAAAGTTGGTTATTTTAGATTCTATTTCATATATACAATGACATGAAAATGACTCAAACTTTTATCGGGGGTTTCCTTTTAGAAATTTTCAAGAGGCAGAGTAGATTCAGGAAAGACTAAAAGACTGAAGAGCAATAACATAGGACAAATATTTTTATGGATTCAGATGAGATAACATATTTCATTGTTTGGCCTTGGAACTGCGAGCCTATAGTAGTAATACACACAATGCAAATACAATCAAAACTAATTGTCAAGAGTATTATTGCTGTGAAGTATTGGGAAACCTGCCTGCCATTATGGAATTGGGATATTATCATGAAATTTATTTTCCTTGTAGCCTGATCTCCAACCTAGGTCAGTATGGGATTGGGAATGCTATTGTTTAATAATGCTATGCTGTCTTATTGTTCATTGTTTTTTGTGGCTTTTGTGGCTATTGTTTGTGCACACTTTGGATTTAAATTGATCAACTGTCTTTTTCCTAGTCTTAAAGCTGATGCCAATGTGGATTATTTATTTGATACAGTAATTATTGTTATTTCCAGTTCACAAAAAATAAACAGGGGATGTTTTTGATAAGCATGCATCGTTTGGCTCCTTCATATGTTAAAATTATGTAATATATAGTATATCAGAATATAAGCAGCATGTCTGGATCAGTTAAACCAGGTTCTGTGCTTTAGATTTTCTGGAGTACTTGCGAGACTTATATTTCTAGAGAGAAGAATCGAAGTAGCAACGGGAATCTTAGAGTTTGGGTTGGGTCTAACTCAACCCTGCAAAACCGACTTGATAAGCGAACAGCGTGACTCTCTACAAACTCTTTTTTCAATGTGAAACTTGAATTTTTTTCCGCATGCACCTCCTCATGCTCAACTCAATACTATTGGAATTGGTATGTGAGTAATTTAGTGGGCGATCTAAATGGACAGACTTTGATGTCGTATGCAGTTTTTATTCTGTATCTAACTCCTGTTTACTAAGTGGACTTGACTTGAAACAAAGGTAAATTTTGAACCTGACAAAGTTATATGCTCTACTTTACATAGTGAATATAGGGTTTTCTGGTACATGGAGATATGTCAATACATGGAGATAAATGTCACCAACTTGGCAACATCCCACCTTGTGACACTTCAATATATCAATTCATGGTGATAAATGTCACCAACATTTTATATATAACAGAACTTATAGGTTTACACAGAACTAAATCAGCCATCTGTTGTTATTTTCATTCATCTAAGTGACTGAGCCTAATCCTACATGACTATAACGCTTGGAGTAATATTGACGCATGACCCCCAACGAACCAAGGCATTATTGTCAAATCGTGGATTACCCCAATCGTGTGTGTTGTTGCTTGAGGATACTTAGACCTAGGATTACCACTACCTTTTGCTCCACACATCTTTGTTTTTCATTGGTGTGATTCCGAACGAGGTTGATTTCACAACAGTTACATTAATTTTGCTTCCAAGTGGCAAGTCTTTCGTTGAAAAGTAGTGACATTCACTTGTTGATAATGAAGTTCTGATTTGAAAGCTGGACAAAAAAGTAGTTAAGAATAATTAATAACCAACGAACCAAGGCATTATTATCAAATGTTACATTAATTTTGCTTCCAAGTTGCAAGTCTTTCGTTGAAAAGTAGTGACATTCACTTGTTGATAATGAAGTTATGATTTGAAAGCTGGACAAAAAAGTGGTTAAGAATAATTAATAACATAAGTTGTTTTCAAAAAAATTTAATAACACAAGTACAATGAGGGCTACCGATAGATATATGTGTGCTACTCAGTGATTTCCTAAGTTAGTTTGTTCCATGAAGAGTGGGACAAATAATAATGGATTATACAACAACAAAGATAAATCTCCAATGTATAAGGTTAGGAGAATGCTAATAAGTGTCATTGGAGCATTGATTAAAATGTTAAAATTAGTAAGTTTGTATCAAAAAGTGGTGTAGTTATTGCTAAGACAAACGTAAAAACTAATATTTACAATACAAAATTTTTAATAATGGATTTCTTAACCATTACCTTTAGAGCACTAGTTAACAAGACTCATAAAGTTAACATTCTTACTTATGTTTATCATAATACAAAACTGAAAATTGCTTTTCTGACATTGAAAACTTCGTATTGACACATGTAAATTACGTTAAAGCCTTCAACGGTTGTTAACTACCGTTGGAAAAATCGGCAGCAGTTAACTGCCGCTGGCGCCAATGGCAGTTAACTGCGCTGATACCAACGATAGTTAACTGCCGCTACGTGTTTGGTTCCATTTCCAGCAGCTCACCTTCCATTTTTCATAACCAAAATTTTCATACTTAAATAAATTCATCCAAGATTTTCATCCTTAACATGATAAACAAATTTTTTCCATACAATTGCAAATTCATGAATATAAAATGTACGAAATAATATTTAACAGGATAAAATTAAAACGCAAGAAATAATATAAAAGGTACGTACGAAAATGTCATAGAAATACGATAATGTACGAAACATGTCATAATAATACATCACCATCATAGTCAAAAAGTACTTAAAAAAGGCCTAATCAGAATCAACCTTGCTGCCTACCATGCCTCTGTCCCCTGCGTCGCCTGACAATCTGATACGTAAGGGCAGTGCGACCGGTACTGGCTATCCGCATCACCTCCTGGACAATCTCCTCTTTAGTCATCTCGCCGCTCCTGGCCACAATATCATCAGCTATATGCACCACATCCCGGATGATTGTCGATGTCAGGCATCTCTCTGGCATGCTCCTCTCCTATGATCTGCTCCACGTTCACCGGCTTGGGGGGAAGATCCTTCATCAGGTGGGAGAATACAAGGGTGAGAGACTTTGGCATTCCAAGCCATGTAGCCATTGTCATAATGCCATGGTCTCTAACACCTATGTACCCAATCAGGGTAGAACCATGCCTGAGCGTCTAGCAACACAGTGGTCAACAATTGCGTAGGTATCTGAGCGACAGATGACGACTGTCTGGGAACGTCCTGTACATACTCAAATTGCCTCTTTACCCGCTCAGGTAAATGACGGTACACCCTTTCCTTCCCGCACATCCCGAGTAAGTGCACAGAAGCTGAAAAGGGCGCACTTCTCTGTGATCACCATAAGTAGAAAACCTCACATCATCCACCTCTAAGTGATCCAGAAGTAGGCGGTAATGCTGCACATCTACATGCCCTCTGCTAGTAAGCCATCTCCCAACACATGGTCTCTCCTTTTTCCACTTCGTGCTAGGCTTCCTTGGGTACAAACCTGGCAAATGCTCCAAAATCCATCCCTGCAACAAAAAAATAATACACAAAAATAAGTATTCGAGTTAAATATTAAATAAATCTAATACATTATAAAAGCTTCACATAAATATTTAAATTAAATCCTAAATAAATGTAGTCGAACTTAGGAAAAAATAATCTAACATGATGATAAAAATTATAAAATAAATTCATAAATAAATGAAGATAAATATTAAATTATCACCATAAGAAGAGTCGTACAGCCAGCCATCATTCTGTTTTTCAAACGAACAGAATCATCCAGATAATCGTACAGGTAAGCTAAGGTCATCCCTCCCCATGACCACTTCCCAATCGCCTGCAAGTCCGCCATACAATCAAGATATATCAAGTCGATGTGTCTATTCGTTTTGTTAGTGAACAATACACTACCAACGAGATATAGAAGAAAACTCCTCACACACCACTGCCTTCTCCTGTCTCTCTCCTGCATCTCCTCCCTCGTCTGTGGGTCCTCCAGCCGTCTAGCCTCTGTCAGGTGGGCTTCATAAAGCCGCTTCAGTGTGGGATAACTGATATGACCAACATACTTAGTCCTTGCCTCAGCACGAGCATCAACTTCTGACATGCCCAACAACCTAATCATCAAATCAAGCCCACGGTCCCGATCCATTGACGCGTCATGGTCCAACATGCGGCCCTGAATAGGAATGTGGAGGAGATTATACACATCGTCCAAAGTGATCGTCATCTCCCCTACAGGTAGATGAAAATTACTGGTCTCCGTGTGCCACCTCTCGCATAGAGCACGTATCATAGCATGAGTCACACTAGAATACCCGATGTATATCAAATGATGTAAGCCAGACGCCTCCACAGGATCCCAAAACCACCTCAATCTATTCTCCGGTATATCAAGCTCTCTCATCTTTTTCCTTGCATTGATACACTTATATTCCCCGTCATGCCACATCTGAAAATCAAATGAATTAAGACATTGTCACTACAAAATTTAAAGAATTTAGATACTTACGCTACATTCTTTAAAAAATTTAAACACTTATCCTACATTCTTTAAAAAATTTAAACACTTACGCTACATTCTTTAAAAAATTTAAACACTTACACTATATTCTTTAAAAAATTTAAACACTTACGCTACATTTTTAAAAAAATTTAAACACTTACGCTACATTTTTTAAAAAATTTAAACACTTACGCTACTAATTTTAATCACTTTAAAGCATTTAAAGAATTTTAAAGAATTTAAACACTTACATTATGATGCTTCACCCAAAGAGGGTTCGCCACGTGCCTCGCGTAATCGGACAACAATGCCGTGGTCTCAGGACCTCCAGGAAAGGGAGGCCCTCCACGAGGTATGGCGGTATCAACGGAACACGACGACGTCGTCGCCGCTGAGTCTGAGGCTCAGGCTCACCCTCAGGAATTACATTATCTGCCTCAAGATAATCTGCCACAACATCCTCTGGCACCTCCTCATCATCTGCCACCTCCTCATCCTCTGCCTCGTCCTGCAGCTGATAAAAATTCTCTCCTCCTCCATCCGATCGTATCCAGCAAAACCCTCTTCATACACAACATAATCATGCGTTGGGGTCGGATCAACCACCTGAGAGGAGTAATCCATATGTGACTGTGAGCTCTCTACACCTGGCCTCGCGTCCCTACGCCTCCGAGTCTTTGGTACATACGGGTTTTGATCCACCCTCTCTCCCTGAGCGCTAGCGGTACTCGCCTCTTTACCTTTGCGCATCCTCGTCTCTCTAATAAGCCGCTGCTGCTCATCCTTCTCCCTAGCCATATTTGTACAAAACAAATTTAAAAAAACACAAATAAGTGGACAATGTATTTAGGCATTTCAAACTAATCATTATATCACACATTATACATTATAACACACAAATCCAAACTAATCATTATATCACACATTATACATTTCAAACAATGTATTTACCTTTGATTGATATTTGATAGATATATACGTTATAACACACAAATCCAAACTAATCAAACTAATAATTATATCATTATGCTCAAAATATGGTTATTACATTATTATGTCCAAACTAATCAAACTTGCCAAAAAAAAGCTAAAATGCAAACTTATAATAATTATAACATACATACATTATAAAATTGAATATATTTGCAAAAAAATACACAAAAAAAGCAACATTTTCTCACCTAGGCATTTCATCAAACACCTTATGTGCATTCTAAATTAGGAGCACAATTAGTGTTATTTGAACATCTAAACAACTACATTGTACCTACACTTACTCTAACAAAAATTCCAACATAAACAGTACATTAAAACATCTAAATCATGCTTAATTTTCAATTTTCTAACCTAATGTGAAACTAACATTTTGCTCAAAAATATGTAAAATATAACCCTAAACAAACTACATTGCTTGTAAATATGAAGAATATAACTTGTGAATTAATTGATGAAATTTGGTTGATTTTCGAGCAAATTGAAGTTTGAGTGAATTTTTAATTATGTTGGAGTGAAACTTGCATGTGTCTGTAACCAGAAAGAGGAGTTTCTGCGTTCTTAAGTTACAGTTCACAACGACAGTTAACTACCGCTGAGGCCAGCAACAGTTAACTGCTGCCGGTTTTCCCAACGGTAGTTAACTACCGCTGGGGACTTTTAGGTCATTTACATGTGTTAATTTTTTAAGTCATAAAAGCAATAATCTACAAAACTTCAAACAGACTACGTTTTTTCACAATAAAGCTCTAAACAACTTATCCTCCAAAAAAAGCTCTAAACATTTATTTATTATTTTTTTGTTGTTGTGTAAAAGCATTGTTCTAGTCCCCTGTTGCTCTCTCTAGTAATTGAGCTTGACCTGGTACATCGGAGGAGGCTTCCCTTGAATAATTGTGTAAAATAAATATTGTAAGATAGTTTTTTTATAAGGCAAATATGTTTTTCTTTTTATATAATGAAAGGAAAATATGTTGAGATGATTTATTATTTTTTTATATTTTATTTTTAATAATGAAAGGCAAATATTGAGAGAGTGAAAAGAAAATTGCCAAATTATGAAAGCGGGAGCGGGGGACTATGTAAAAAAATATGAAGAGAAAATTATCAATTATCATATTGGGTTCAGTGTGATATCAATTTTGATTAGTTGTGTTAATAAAAAATAAAATAATTCATAAAAATTAATTTCAAATAATGATTTTTTTATTGTCTATGAGAACTTGAGTTCGATTCCTAGATGTAACAATTATTAACTAGATTTTATTTACCTCCAGTCTAAACTCTGGATTATTATGACCAATTTTCTTAAAAATAAGAGGGTTGACAAAAAAAAAGATTATTTTTGATTAACATAAATTAAAATATTTCATAGCTTTACAATATTAAGAAGATAAAATGATCTCCTCAAAAGAGAAGATAAAATGATACTTATTGATGAGTAGGTATCGAATTTGTTACCCGAAATTTACACACTCATAATGGGCATCATCCACTTTCACTTTAGATCTAAATGGTACATGTACACCCAAGGTTGACAAGGATGGGGAATGGTCGCCGATGCAGAAGGCATGACAATGAGCGGCTCCCGACAACTCCTAGATGAACTAAATCACATCGGAATGAGAGGGATCCTGAGACCATGTAGGTATGAGACTACATGGTTGAAGGAAGACTTATAAGAATTGTTTGGTACTACCTATATCAACAAGATACATTTTCTTTTCGGTAGCTCATTCCATAAGAACTCCACAGTTAAGCGTGCTTGACTTGGAGCAATTTTGGGATGGATGACCTTTTGGGAAGTTTCCTAGAAAGCATGCGAGTGAGGACAAAACACGTTGAAAAGACTCGTGTTGATTTGTGGGGTCAGTCGACAATCCTAAAAGCAGTCTGGGATGTTACAATATGATTTCATCACACTTCCTCCGTTTTAAAATACATGTCGCAATTTTACAACGTGCACTATTCATATATTTTACTTTGACCATATTTTTTAACTAATATATAAATACAAATGTTAGCATGTTAGATGTTGTTTGATTTGTCTCAATGAATATTTTCAAAATATCAAATTTTTATAATTTTTTATTATGTATAATTAAAAATATTAATCTCTCAAAAAAAAAAATTAATGGTCAAAGTCGTGTATTGACATGTGTGGAGTGGTTGATTGAGACATGTATTTTGAAACGGAGGGAGTATCAATTATACAAGGATTTTTTTTTTGATAAAAATTATTTAGGGATCTTAAAAACTCTTTTATAACTGAAATATTATTAGTGTGATTGTTGTGTCGATGATCTCTTAGAAATTGTGGTTGAGCCTAACACAACTCTACAAAATCAGTTTGTGAGGTGAGATTATCTTCACTTATAAACATCTATTCTGACCATCCCTCGACCAATGTGGGATCTTTAACACACCCCCTCACACCCAACGCTATTGGGCTTGATGCATGAATATAAATGGTGGGTGGTCTGATAGCGGAAGCGTGATAGCAAGTGACCATCTTGGAGGAGGCTCTAACACCATCTTAAAAACTGTGGTTGGACATAACACAACTCCATAAAATCGGTTTGTGAGGTGATGATTACCCCCACTTATAAAGATCTATGCCATCTTTCAATTGTTGTGAGATCTTTAACATGATCGTGTCCCAAGAAGAGGTGGGAGTGAGACCATGTAAACCAAATTATCTATTAAAAAATATCAATTTTTAGTGTATCTTTTTTTCTTCTTCTTTCATTTGAGTTCTTTTATTTACAATTTTATCTTTCTTTAACTAATTAAATAATTAAATTTATCTTTTAAATTTAAATCAAATCAAATTAAATTTATCTTTTAAATTTAAATCAAATCAAATATGGTCTAATAATTTTAAATCAAATCTAAATCAATCCTAACAACAAATATAAACTAATTCAAATTTGACTTAAAAATATAATTATTGAAATAAACATAATAATAATAGTAAATGAAAGAATTTCGTCCACAACTTCAAATTTAAGTTTTACTATGATGAAATAGAATTATAATTTCTATCTAAGGAAAGGAGATAGACAGGTGCGTCATTGTTCGTTTCCATGCTAGTGAAAATATTAATAAAGTGCTACGCTCTTTTTTTAAGTTTTAACTCATGAATCATGAATGTCACACAAGATGTGAGGGTTCAAATTGTGCTGGCATGCAACCATCATTGATTACCAAGAAAGCTAATTCTTTCTATAAGTAGCCAGAGACAAGTTTTCATTCTTTATATAGCTAAGTTAATATTAGCTCTACTTTCTAACACGGTGCATATAGTACTATAATGGACAACTTTGAAGATGTAACAGAGCCAGTTAGTCCAAGTGGACAATTCTTCAATACACCGCCCCTATGTTCATATGTTTTCGGATTTTTGGAATTAGAAATTCCAATGGACGACTCTCAAACTATGTATTTGTTCCAAAATTTCTTACCTATCAATCCACGCTTCTCCTCCATAATGGTACTTTATATGTGTTGTTTATTTTTTCTTACAAGTTTCATATAATAAATACTAGCATGTACTTGTACATTTATATTCATATATATGCTACATGTTTATATAGGTGAGAGACCAAGATGGCAAAATGAAGTGGAAAAAAGTAGAGGCAAAGCCTGAAGATCATATGCACGTTCCAATATTCCCTAAAAGTGAATCAATTGAATTATATGATCAATATTTTGATGATTATGTGTCAAAGATTATGGTGGAAAGAACACCACAAGACAAACCCCTTTGGGAAATGCATTTAATTAAATATCCAACAAGCAATGCTGAAGGAACATTGATATTCAAACTTCATCATGCACTTGGTGATGGTTACACTCTCATGGGTGCTCTTCTTTCTTGTCTACAAAGAGCTGATGACCCTTCTCTTCCTTTGTCTTTTCCTTCACGCAAACCATCACAATTGTTATCTCCTAAGAAAGGCTTTTTCAAGTGGTTTCCTTCAACCATATTCTCCTTTTTCAATTCCTTCTCTGATTTTGGATGGAGCATAGCCAAAAGCTCAATGCTTAAAGATGACAAAACACCTATATGGAATGGTGAGGAAGGAGTTGAGTCTCAGCCTTGTGTACTATCAAACCTATCATTCTCTCTTGATGAAATCAAAACAATCAAGTCTAAGCTTGGAGTGGTAAGATTAATTTATATATGTTTACAATTCGCAAATTAGATCATCTATCGTTGTAGTATGATGTTGTAGTTGTATCCATCGTTAGTTTGAGAGAGATATTGTTTTTTTAGGAGGTGGGGAATCTAGGCTTAACCTATTAGAATATGGGGACTACCTTGCAAAATTTGAAAAACTAACAAGAAGGGAGAAATTTGGAATTCCAAACTTGTCATTTGAAATTCTCTAAATTTAATTTGGAAAAAATACTTCATAAATTTTCATTATTTTAAAAATCCTTCAAAAAATCATCCAAACACCGAAATTTATCTAAAAAGATTTAAATTCCCTACAAAATCATTACTTCAAAACATTTATTCATCCAAACATACTCTAAAGATTTTCAAGGTCAAAATCATTCCGCTCAAAAACCGGACCTCTCTAAACTTAAGAGTGTGTTTGAATCAGGTAATTGAGAAATTTTGAAGAATTTAGAATTCTAGGCAATTCAAATGATTCAATTAAATTGCTTTCATTTCTAAATATTTTTGTTTGAATGGAGTAATAAAAAATTTCATTCTCATCATTTTTGGACAACTTTATAAATTTTAATTTTTTTGGACCAAATTTGACAATTGAAATTAGGGGTCAATTTACAAATTTCAAAAAATGATGAGGGGTAAATTTGCAATTTCCAAAAAATGGGTCACTTTGCAATTTTTTGGAAATTTATTAGGATCACATTGAAAATTTTGGAAAATGTAAGGACCGAAATGTAAAATTTAAAAAATAATAAGAATGAAGATATTTGAAATTCTTAGCTTTTATGTGTCATTTGAAATTTTCTAAATTTAACTTGATCAAAATACTTCGTAAATTTACTTTATTTTGAAAATTGTTCAAATTATCATCCTAACAATTAAATTCACCTACAACTATTTGAATTTCGTCAAAACATTACATTAATTTAAAACATTCTCCTACCCAAACACACTCTAGTTTGATACAACCGAAACTTCATACTACAAAACTCTCTCTAAATCTTATGGTATCTAGAGCTGCATCACCATATTGCAGCGGTAGCGGATCCAAGTTCATGCAATTTGTTGGGTCACCTTAATTATAATTTTTCACTGTGGTACTATATATGTTTGATCAAATTAACCTAAATTATTTGTATTTTCTTATTTTTTGGTACTGCAGACAATAAATGATGTGATTACTGGGGTAATTTTCTATGGGATTAGGCTATACATGCAAGAGATTGACAATAAGGCAAGAACCTCAAATTCAACAGGACTGGTGTTGCTTAGTACTAGGAACATTGGAAGTTACCAATCAATTCAAGATATGACAAAGGCTGATTCAAAATCTCCTTGGGGGAATCACATTTCTTTCTTACATATACCAATCCCAAAGTTGTGCCAAGCCAGCCTATCTAACCCCTTAGAATTTGTTTGGAAAGCACAAAATATAATCAAGAGGAAGAGAAATGCTTTCACTGTTTTTCTTATTGAATGGCTCTTAGATATGGAGCTGAAATTAAGAGGACATGAGGTGGGTATATATCTAAATTACATCCCAAGTCTTTTATTTATTTTTCATGTTTTTGAAATGCTTGAGCTTGCTATAAACATGTGTTGCAGGCAGTTGCAAAACATATCTATGGTACATTGAGAAACTCAAGTGTAGTCATATCCAATTTGATTGGGCCAGTGGAACCTATGGCTTTGGTAAACCATCCTGTTAAAGGCTTGTACTTTACAATGACAGGTGGACCTGAGGTAACCATCATCTTAACTCTCTAGTTAAGATCATAACAACAATCACACATATAGTTCCATATTTTGAACATCTTATTTATTTATTTTTTAGTAAGAAAATGTTGGTTAGCTTTATCTGCATATAATGATTCCTATTGAGATACAATTATATAAATGTGTTACTATAACATCCTCTTAAAAAAATGTGTCACTATAATATGTTATCCTTTGTGGTTGCAGAGTATAAATATTGCAATTATGAGCTATACAAGAATATTAAGAATTACTTTGAAAACACAAAAAGGGTTTATTGATGAGAAGAAGTTCAAGTTGTGCATAGTAAGAGCCTTTGAGGTCATATCCAAGGCAGTAATGGAGATTCCCAACAAGAACAAAGATTAAATAAACTATCTATAAAGAAGTAGAGGGGCATGGGAGGCTTTCAGTGTGAGTTTGAAGAGGAGTTTTATTATTGTCAAGTTTAGTTTCTGTTGGATTAAAAAGCTATGAATACTATGTGAGATGATAAATTATTTAGAAGAAGAATGAGAAGACGAATGAAAACTGTGTAATACTTTATCGAATAGAGAAGATGTAAAATACAAGATACGTTAACCTTCTATATATAGCGGATTATGTTAACAAACTACGGTTACTTGACTAACAAGTAATCACGTGATCAAATTATTTCTAACTAACTTATTAACTCAATATTAATTAGCTAACTTGTTGCTTAATAACTAACAAACTAACTACTCATGATTTGAATTATACAACTAAGAGTCTCAACAAAGAGTAGGGAACCTAAATTCTAATTTGTATGTAGCTCTATCAACGTTTTCCAAACATTTGAGATTCAATTCAACTAAATTTGTTTTTGTTAAAAACAATTAAGTATGTTTATAGTTCTTATAAAATGGTATAATTTTATTTTTCATCTCTAAAAAAATTCCAACTTTTAGACCCTATGATGATAAATTTGGCAAATGCACCAAACCGTTCCACGTAAGTTATCGTCTCCAAAATGTTGTTTTCTACTATGCAATTTACTAAACTTATATTTAAAAACAGTAATTAAGGAGAGTTTGAGAGATTGTTTGGTTGCAATGAAAAGTAAATGGGTTTTGATTCAGATTTTCAATGGAGATTATGATTCTTTTAGACCCTATATTGAATTAATGCATGTCCTACATCAAATATGACCTAAGGGTTATATAAACGATGGCTAACCTCGTGGGCCTAAGATTCTAAGCCCTCCAATTGTTGTAGTGCTCCATACCGATTTGCCATGAATTTATACTTCCACGTGTAAGTGACTCCAAAATGTTTGTTGCTCCACAACTATTAAATGAGCTTACACTCACACTGACATAAGAGATGTCATAATATCATATTGCTCCCAGGGTTGGAACTAACACTCTCGCACGTGTCTTAGAATCTAACCATCATCTAAGAATCCCTAATTTCTTAATGATTCTTAACCAAAATACATATATAATGATTATGATCAAAGCATGATACCAATCTATAGACCCTAACCTAAGATCAATTCAAATTCTAAGATGTGTGAAATCCTAGTTTGAAAAGCATTAAGCACGATACATGTGTAAATTAAATATAACTCAAATTATATTGAATACAATAGATCATGCATGATAAAATTCCAACAAATAATAGAGGTTCATCTTAGAACCATATTCTTTAGGTGTTCAGCTACTCATAGTAATTGAAGACATAATCAAGGAAAAACATAACAAACTTGAGAGCAATTGGAAGCAGGTTGGAAAACACTCCTCTTGATGCTCTGGTATCTTGCCTTTGCCTTTGAACCACCAGGTTTCTGAATGAATTCTTTTGGGTGAAAAGAGGCTCTTAAATATGTATTTTTTGCACTGATTTTACATTGGGTTACTAGGCTTTTTCCCTGTCTGAAATACCAAAAACAACAAAAAGTTGTTCTTTCTCCCTAAATTAGTTTTTGTTAAAAAAAAAAGAAGTATGTTTATAAACCTTATAAAATGGCATAATTTCATTTTTCGTTTCTCCAAAATAATTCAAACTTTTAGACCTTATGATGTCAACTTTGGCAAGTGCACCAAACCATTTGAATTATATAGGAATCACCTGAACCCGTTGAGGTTGTACTGATGCATTAATCAACCAACTTTGATTAACAACACTTGCCTGCTTTTTGGATTCCTTACCCACCTTGTGGAGTATTAGTGATTGTGTTGTTACCATAATTGACTCTTACGACCTCCAAATCCTTGGCTTGTTGAACTCATTTTAGACCATGACTTTCACAATGTCAACAATTTGTTTGGAGACTTGATAAATTATGTCATGTATCCCCATCTTAATTTGCTGTCTATTGAAAGATGTTGTCATTACTACTGGAGCCTCTAGTGCTTAGACCGATTTTACCTGGGAAATGCTATGGAAATTGACATTCCCAAGGTTTGTGAAGACTCACTCGATCGAGAGTGTCCTAACTTGCAAGTTGTCGAAAACAACAGTTGTTCCATACTTTTGACACTCTTTCCAGACCTCAGATGCAATGCCAGACGTAATCTTGACCCAGGGAACTGAATATTTCAGTGTAAAGGTTGTATTGTCCAACTGGATGTGCCAAATTTGTTGATGAAAGCTAAAGTTAATCGAGGTCGGCTGAGTTTAATCAACTGTAATTTCCTTTGCTTTAAGCGACTAACGTTGAGGGGGGAACTATGGCCCTAAACTGTGGGTTCCATAACTTCGCCAGTAGAACTTTATGTACATTTTTTTTTTTGGGTTTAAGCTACTCTAAGCAATGCATAAATAAAAGGATAAAAAATGTGAAATAAGCTTGTTTGATTGATTAGATGCGTCGGTTGACAGTGTCCGTGGTGCGCAACTCTACTAGAGATCATGTATTCTCTTTCATTCCTCAAGTGATTAATGGTGTCGAGAGTAGAAATCTTGGGTTTGTCGCGTCATTGTCCAATACCATTATGTTTTGACTCAATTTTCAGCTTTTGACGACCCATGTTCTAAGTTAATGGTCTTGAGAAAAAATCAATTCTCTCGCTCGGTTGTTTAGCATTGCATATCCTTCACTCGGTTGAAAGGCTTCCTCGCCTAATAGTTTAATCACTTATTTGTCGAGTTCGGCTAACTTGATAATTATTTTTTAGGTGTAAATAGTCAATTAAATTATTTTAAAAGTTCAATTTGGTACCTAAACATCATAATTGATCAATTTGATCCCTTAACTTATTTTAAAAGTTTTATTTTGGTCTCTTAAGTTTAAAACTGATCAATTTAGTTCCTTAACTTATCTAAGTTAAAACAATTTGATCCCTTGACTTATGTAAATTAATACAACTTGATTTCGCAATACAGGAATCTGATATTATATTTTCATAAGTTAAATTACCAAATTGCATTAACTTTTTTTCTTTTTCTTTCAAGTGTTCTTAATACAGATGAGAGTTGATTATTTAAAATTGGGTCAAATATATTTTTGGTCCCTATAAATATATCAATTTTTCGTTTTAGTCCCTTCAAATTTTTTCGACTTTTAGTTCCTAAATTTTTTTCCTTAACCACTTTTGGTCCATACTTTTAAGTCAACTCATGTGTAGTTTTCATATTTTTTAATGAAAAATTTTCAGGAAGGTTTAAAATATTATAAAAAATCTTTTCCAAAATAAATTAGATTTTTTTAACAAAACATGAATTAAATATGAATTTTTAAACGCTGGAAACATAAAAATTCATATTTAATTCATGTTTTGTTAAAAAGTTGTAATTTTTTTTAGGAGAGATACTTATAATATTCTAAACATTCTTGAAAATTCTCGTTCAAAAATATGAATGCTACAAATGACTAAATGAGTTGACTTAGAAGTAGAGACAAAAAATGATGAATGAATATTTTTGAACGACTAAAAGTCGATTTTTTTTAAAGCGATTAAAATAAAAAGTTGGTATATTTATAAGGAACAAAATATACGCAAACCTTTTAAATTTTGTTTCATATATTCAATCAGATGAGAACGTCTTAAACTTTTCTTGCAGGGTTTCTTTTTAGAAATTTTCAGGAGGCAATTTTGATTCTGGAAAGACTAAAGACTTGAGCAATATCATAAGGACAACTATTTTTATGGATTCACACAATGCAAATTCAGAAAAGACTAATTGTGAAGAGTATGCTTGCTAGGAAACCTGCCCTTGCCATTCCGGATTCTTTCACCAAACTTTTCAACAAAATTATGAGGTCAAAGCAAATGTCAGATAATTGGAGAAGAAACACTGTAATTCTGATCTATAAGAGCACAAGGGGATATTTAGAATTGTACAAATTATAGGGGGATTAAACTTATGAGTCATACCTTGAAGTTATGAGAAAGAGTGATTGAACGGATACTATAAAAATATACTCAAGTTATTGATAACCAGTTTGATTTTATGCCAAATAGGTCGACCATGGTAGTAATTTACTTACTACAGCGTGTGATGGAGCATTATTGGATGAATAAAAAAGATTTTCACTTAGTTTTCATTAATTTGGAGTAGGTGTATGATAGAGTGTCTAGAGGGATTTTGTGAAAAACTCTAGATAAAAGAGAGGTTAGGATTTTCTATGTTCCAGCTATGAAAGATAATATGACGGGGTCTCGACTAGTGTTAGGACAAGGGTGAAGACACCGACTATTTTTCCATAATAATATAATTGCACCAAGGTTTAACCTTAGACCCTTATCTTTTTTAGTTTAGTTATTTATATACATACATAACATATCTAAGAGCTAGCACCGAAATGTATACTTTTTGGTGATGATATAGTCATACCGGGAGAATCAGGAGAGAAATTAAATGGAAGGTTGGTGGCGGGCCTTGAGTATATGACTTCCGCTAGAGTAGAAACAAGACAGAATATATGAAATGTAATTTTAGCAAAAGGCGAAACTTTTCTACCTCAGAGGAGGGGGAGGGAGGGGGAGAGAGAGAGAGAGAGAGAGAGAGAGAGAGAGAGAGAGAGAGAGAGAGAGAGAGAGAGAGAGAGAGAGAGAGATGGCGTATCACCTATTGTAGGAAAAATGGTTTGGACATATAGAGAAAAGATATGTAGATGCTCTAGCAAGAAAAATAGATAATATGGTGGGGAGTTAAATCAGTAGAGATAAATATTTGATCGAACATTATGACGTCACTTAATCCATTATGTAGTCGATCCTATTAAGTGAAATAATGTTTAATTACTTTTGAAATATCATTGGATCGACATGAATTTGTAAACATAATATCATTCAATCAAATCTTAATGGTTTATTCACCAATTTTTATTTTTTTTTGCTCTAAGCTTTGGTAAGTCCGCCATAGCCTTTAGCAAAAACACGACACCTGACATGATTAATCATATTATAGCCTGCCTTGGGGTGACAAGAAGCATAGGTAGTGGCACTTACTTAGGACTCCCTTCCATGGTCGGACGAAGTAAGAAATCTGTCTTTAACTATCTCAAAGACCGTATTTGGAAAAAGTGTCAATCTTGGAGTGCTAAATCTCTGTTGAGAGCAGGTAAAGAGGTGCTCATCAAATCCGTTGCTCAAGCAATTCCTTCATATTGTATGGGAGATTTTCTTATTCCCACTTCTTTATGTGAAGAAATTGAAAGAACCATGAATTCTTTCTATTGGGGTTCTAAAAAAGATGGCAGCCGGGGTATAAATTGGATGAGATGGAACAAATTGTCTCTTCACAAAAGTCGTGGTGGACTCGAATTTAGGGATATTTCCCTCGACGGGACTTCTTGGATACCAATATTGGTCACAATCCAAGTTATACATGGAGGAGCACCTAGATTTCCCGAGACCTTATAAAATCGAGCTATCGATGGAAGATCGGCGACGGTTCCCACATCAATGTTTGGAACGATCCTTGGATACGTTCCCTCCCTACACTTAAACTTTCCACTATTCCTTCTCCTAGTATGGATGAGCTGTTTGTCAACAATCTACTTAATCCGGATCTGTTCTCTTGGATTAATGATCTTATTCATTCTAGTTTTAACTACCAAGATGCTACAACAATACTTTCTATCCCTCTTAGGAACAGAACTATGGTGGATACTTATGTTTGGTAGCACACAGTCGATGGTTCCTATTCCGTTAAACCAACCTACGCGCATTGTATGACACTTGCAGCCAATATGTCGAACGTTGCTGATCCGGACCAGAACTGGAACATTATTTGGAAGCAAAAAGTCCCCCCCAAGGTGCGCTCCTTTCTGTGGCGTGCAACACATACTTGTCTTCCAACCCGCTCCGGCTTAATCCAAAAAGGTGTCCCTTGCTCCGATACCTGTGTGCATTATGATGTTCTAGCAGAAACGCATACACATCTCTTCTTTGTGTGTCCTAAGGCTGTTACTTGTTGAGAGCTGCTGCAACTTGACACAATCATCCCTGACTTGCTTCCTACTTCGTATGATTTTTCCACTCTTTTATTTAATCTCTTTGACAGGTTGACAACCGAACAACAATATATGGCGTCAATGGTTTTATGGAGCTTGTGGAAAAACCGTAACTCTAAGTTATGAGAGAATTCAGATTCAGCCCCTACCTTCATTGTGCAAAGTGTGAAGGACTCTCTTAATGAACGGCGTTATATGCAACATCATAAGAATCAGGGACAGCAGGTACATCACACGGTTCTGTGGACAAAGCCACCACCTCCATTCTTGAAATGCAATGTCGATTATGCGCTATTCAACAACAACTCAGTGGCAGGCTACAGGCTGTGCATCCGTAACTCAACAGGCCAATTTATAGTTGACATGTCAAACTTTTCACACTGCTCCCTCATGCCTATCGAAGCTGAAGCATGGGGTCTTCTAGAGGCTATTAAATTTGTTGTTGCTAAAGACATGTCCTCTGTGATCTTTGAGTCTGATTGCAAAGCCATTGTTGACATAGTAAACTCCTCTCATTTGCCATAAAGCTAGGAGACATTCTATCTACTTGTAAGGATTTATTATCCATTCATACTAGTTTTATTGTGAACTATGTTAGAAGGCAAGCAAACGAGATTGCTCATTCCATAGCAAGAGCATCCTTATCCAACCCTAGTCCCCATGTTTTCTATGATGTATCTTCTCATTTGTACTCTTTGATATTTAATGAAATGGCCTAAACTTACCTTTGCTAAAAAAAAAATCACCAATTTTTTTATTTATTTTTTTTATAACTGATTCATGAACTAGTTATGTGTTTGATGTACTAACCATGTACAGACAAATGAGGGTTCAAAGAGGTTTTTTTTTTCTTTGTATAAAAAAGTAATTTTTTTTTTTTATTGGAATGTAAATAAAGGTGATAAGAAAGTGCACCTACATATATATAGTCCCTCCGTCTCATAATATTAGTCGTTTAAGGTTTGTGCACGATTATTAAAAAATGGTTAGTTGTGTTGATTTCAAAGGTAAAATTAGTTGCATTTACAAAAATACCCTTATTGATTATAATTAGTGGAGTAGTTAAGTTGGATGAAATTCAATAAATAAGGGTATAATAGTGGAAAAAAAATAATAAACGATGCACTGATATTGTAAAGTGACAATTATTTTAAAAAAATAAAAAATGGTAAAGAGACAATAATTATGAGACTGAGGGAGCAATAAAGTAGGCCAGTAGGCCAAAATGAATAATTTGTCATCTAGATTTAACACCCTGTTGTTAGATTGATCAAATAACTTAGGCTTAATTGAACCTTTGGTCCCCCAACTTATTTGTTGTTTTCAATTTGGTCCTATAACTCTAAATTTTTCCTATTTGGCCCCTCAAATATACCTCCGTCAGTCAAATTGGTCCACTTCTGTTAACTTTAACTACAAATGTCTAAGATGAGCCAACGTTATAGGTGGCCTACCGTAGACCATATTGATTATTTTAATTTTTACCCTTGGATCTTTTATTCAAAAATATGACCATTAGATCATACGAATCTATAGTATATTATGATGAGTCATCAACACCTAGTTTTTTTTCTCACTTTCTTCATCTTTCTTCATGCATTTCTTCTTCTTCTTTATACTATCTTCATAAGCTCTACCCAGAAAGAACTAAAACTACATAAATTCAGTACATCAATGAAGCAACTACTTGATTTTTATAAAGAAATTTTCAAAATAGAGTACCTAATTATCATGACATAATTTCAAAATCGACAACACCATTCTTTTAACAAATCTACATCTTCTCAACAACAATTTCCTTCATCTTCTAACAATCTTGTTCAAATGCAAACACAAAATCAACAAAGTTTCGATCTTTATTATTACCCTTCTGTGCTTTTCTCTTGTTCTTCTCATAAATAACTTCCAAAATTTTCACTTCTCTCATATACCCAGAAAACATAATGAAAAAAAAAACCCCTTAAACGTCTGCAAATAAAGAGATGAACGCGACCTGTATGTGCAACGACGCTGATGGTTGAACATGACCCATATGTCAAGGCTGGTTTAATGCACATCATTAAGTGTCAAGATCCATTTTCATCATTCTCGTATCATTTAATTTTCTTGTAATTTAAAGTAATTTTGAAGCATACGCATATGTTTGTTTTCTTCGAACTCAGACCCATTTGGTTTGTTGGGGTTTTTATGGTACAGTAGTAGGAATGGGAGATTACATGGTTTTTTTGTTGAAATTAGAACTGAGTTTTGATTGATTTTTCAGTTTTGGAATGTGATTTGAATTGAGTGTTTTTATATTTTGTGATTTTAGGGTTTAACCTAAACTTGGTGATGATCAATTTTGATTTTTTTAGGATGAAAGTTGAATCGGGTCATGAAATTTGTGATTTTAGGTTTCTAGACTTTTTTAGAGGAAGAAGAAGAGGGAATGACGACACCGTGAGGAGAGAGAGAAGGGGAAGATGATGAAAAGTGAAAAAAAATTAGATGCTGATGATTCACTATTAAATATAATGGACATGCAATCCAACAGTTTAAATCATATCAAAGTATAAGATATTAAAAAACTAACGGAGTTGGATCAATTTGACTGACGTAGATATATTTGAGGGACCAAATAGAAAAAAATTTAAAGTTAAAGAAACAAATTGAAAACAACAAATAAGATGAAGGACAAAAGATTTGATTAAGCTAATAACAGTGCTTGAAAAAATCGAGACTTGACCCATGTTTATCTGAACCCTTAATCCCACATTGTGACACGTCGATATTTCAATGCATGGTGATAAATGTTCTGACGTAGCAGTTGATAGTATGTGGAAAAAGATTTGGCAGGCTCAAGACTCATGACAAAGAAAATTTCTCTTCTCGATCTCTAAAAAAAAATAAAATAATCTCTTCACGCTTTTTAATTTTTTTTTTTTTTAACTGTTGTTGGTCGAGGAGTAGTTAACCGCAGTTCGGTATGGCTTTTTAAGACAGTTAAGTGTCTTTGAACACTTACCATCAAAGCCGTCTAAAAATTGTCCAATAACACTTAACCACCTCTCTGGGGTATATTTGGGAGCAATTTAAGAAGTGAGAAGCGTGATTTTTCATGACAAATTATAGGAAAAGCAAGTTGAACCTTGGAGCTCCGTATTGTCTTTCTTTGGTGATATATTGGAGACGGATGTTCATGTATTGAGGGATTGCTCTTGAAGCATGATTTTATGGTTGAATGTTGTGGGAAACTAGTCGAGGGAGATGGACTTGTCTTTTAACTCGAACTTGCAGTTGTGGATCGATGTAAATTTAAGTGGAGATATTGATGAGATTAATGTTGATAATTGGAAAGCTTATTGAGCTGTTGCATGTCTGTCTCTGTGGATTTTTTTTGTTGGCTGAGTTTGAACCCCAGATTTTATATATATTATGCATTGTGGATTTAACAAAGAAGTGCATGACGAGAATTATATCAGCGACCCTAGCGTTCGAGCGAACAATATTATTGCTACTATTCCCATGGTATTAACTAGGGTGGAAAAAAAAACCACAAACCAAACCGAACCGCTGAATCGTATTGAACCGAACGAAATTAACCGAATCATTATAGTGGTTTGCGAATCAAACTGATAATTTAACAACAATTCTTAAACTATAATGCTCCGGTCTAAACCAACTGACTCGTTTAGACTGAATCAAACAGTTAATAACTCGTTTTGAACCAAATTATAGTATTATTTTTTTTTGAATTCATTCTTTAAATAGGTTTCTAAACATTTTATATATTCTCTTTGATATAACCTCAGCTTAAATATAATTCATAAAAAGTCTTAATTAATTTGGTCATATCATTTAATAAAAGTTTTAATACATTTCGTTCAATATGTATGGCCTTGTTGGATCATATAATATGGAGATTATAGGAGTGAATGTTGCTGTTATTGCTATTGTCATATATGCCATTTTCAAGTTTCTAACAACCAAAATATAATAAAATTGAATTTTATCTTCAAAATTATATTAATTTTCAATTTTCAAATCCCTAAAAGTTCATATCAAGTAGTTAAAGCTTGCGGAAACAATTGATGCGCTGGAAAGTGAGTTCGAACTTGCAATACTCCACTTTTTCACTTCTAAATGTTTAATGTTTGAGTTTTGCGACTATACTCTTTGAAACAAAAGAAAAGATAATATAATCAATGTGCAAATTTTAATATAAGTTTTTTCCTAAAAGCCATTTGTTGTTATTTTCATCTAAATTTTTAACGATAGTCAACTACCACTGGGTTCTTTTGGTCATTTCCATGTGTTTCTAAGAAACAATGGATGTGAGAACAACAACACTCTTACTAAATACTTGAGTAGTTGTAATGCATTAGTTTATTTTTTTTTTAAGAAGATAAATTAGTCCATCTAAATTGACATCAGACATAATCGAACCTGAGACCTTGAGAAAGAGCACACTCCCAGATTCCAAACCAATACCACTAGGCCAATCCAAGTGGGTAGTTGTAATGCATTAGTGGCGGAGCTTTAGTGTGTGTTGGAAGGGTTACATTGTGTGTGAAGGTTGAGGTTTCAGAACGTGGATCTAGTTTGCTCTAAAGGGTGGATATTGTGTAGGAAGATTCAACTCAAACTGAAGTGGAAGGTGAAGATTTACAATACATACTGTGAAGCTAATATGTGTGCAAATACTCTTATGTACAAAAATAAAATATGGATTGAGTTTGATTTTCTATGAGTCTTGTTCACCTCAGATTGGTACTTAGGGTCCGTTTGGTTCGAGAATTAGGAGGGGGGAGAGATTTTAACGGAGGGGAGGGTAGGGGAGGGGAGATATTTTAATTAAAAACGTGTTTGATTCACAAGGAGAGGGGGAGGGATTTTAAAATTATTTTATTGTTTTACCCTTAAACTTAATTAAATAAAAGAAACTACTTGATTTTACAATTTCAAAGATCAACCAATGACAAACACACATCTAAGCTGCTTATTTTATCTCAAACTGTCTCATATATTTTTCACAATACGACATCAAACCGGTGAATTAACATTAAAAAAAAAGGATCAACAAACAATAATAAGTTGAATTAAAATAAGATAATAATAATAAGGTCGTTGACATCAACAAAGAAGTAGTAGAAGTGGTTTTAGATGTAACAAATAAGAGTTATAGATAATATAATAATAAAAGTTGTTAAAAAAAAAACAAAATAATAATAATAATAATTGTTATAAGAATAAGATAACCTAATAATAATAAATAATAATAAAAGTTGTTACAAGGTTAATATTGAGATTTAAAATTAATTTAAGGATAATTTATGGCAATGCAATCAAATTTTAAAAAGATTTGTTCACCTCCACTTCCCTCCCTCCCCTTCCCTTCTAAAAATTGAACCAAACACTTCAAATTAAAAATCTCCCCTCTCCGCCCCTCCAAAACTCTCGAACCAAACAGATCCTTATTGTTAGCTGACATTGTTATGGTAAGTTAAGTTTTCCTCATGCTTCGGCCCTCTTGTTAAGAAAAAAAAGCCATTTGTTGTTATTTTCATCTAAGCCTTAATTTAGAGACAACGATAATAACACTTAAAATTGATACATAACCACCAACGAACCAAAAGGCATTGTTATCA
>Ga0228711_1000028_pt1 | contig 96500 bp, 57 predicted proteins | sample MedpolnodulmetaG_2_FD_177996 | JGI IMG/M metagenome (GOLD analysis project Ga0228711, IMG submission 177996) | Root nodule microbial communities from Medicago polymorpha collected in Santa Monica, California, United States - brown nodules | ecosystem: Host-associated > Plants > Roots > Nodule...
CTATCCACTAACGGTTAAAAGTTATCGAATAATTACTGGTTCAAAACTAATTACCACTACCGAATAGTAACTTAGTAAAAATAATGGTTCTCACTTGAAACACTAAAAATAACCTTCACCATGAAATTACTAGTTTACCCCTGCTCCCAAAATGATCAAAATACCCCTGAGTTTAAAATGACCATAATACCCTTCCACACCGAAATACACTAATCCTAACCCAAAATACACACAGAGGCAATTAATCACATATAAGCACATAGAAACACACATAAATAAATATTAAGACAAATCTAGTGGAAATCGGGCTATTACACATCTAGCATAATCGCCATTCAAAGTTCCCCTTTTGAGCTGAAAAATTTGCATCAACTCTACTTGGAAAAACACGCAAGGATGTCTTTTTCCACTCCATTGGAAAGCTTTTTCCTCTCATTTCAACAATCATTAATTTAGATCCAAAAGGATCAAAAATAGTGCATTTCATATCCTTAAAATGCAAAGAATAATTTTTCTCCATCATTTGTCCAACACTCAAAAGACTTTGATTTATCTCAGGCACAAATAAAACATCTGAAATATATTTTATACCTGATAGAGTTTCAACAGCCACAACTTTTTTGAATGCCAAACACGTCGTTCAAACTTGCATTTTGTCCAAGAGATATGAACATCTCTGGAAACATATCCCAACTCTTATTTTGCAAGCTTCAACATTTCCCACTCTTAAACAATTTTCCAAATTCGTGTTTAAGATTTTGATTCTTCATGATACCTCGACTGCACTGCTAGCTCTTGATCTTCACCGTCCTGGTTCGATAGAAGCGTATCTCCTTCAAAAGATTTTAAAATATGTTTGCTCCCATAATACTCTTGAATTAGGAATCTCTGTGTGTGCTGATAGTGCTCTCATTTTCTCATATGTTTCTTCGTGTCAGTTTCTTACATCTCTTAAGCTTTCAGTTTACCCTAAAGGTCGTTATGACAATGAAAAAACGGTATTTCCAAAATCGTTGAATTTGTCGGTATTGACCAATTTGGTTCTCATGAGTTTCGCCTTTAGCAGTGATGGAAATGATTATGCAGAGCCCTTTTCGGCCTTTGGCAGGTTGAATAGTTTGGTAATTCGTGAGTGTACGGTTAAGGATGCACGGATCCTAAATATATTAAGTGAGACACTTGTCAATTTTGCTATGCATAATAAGTCATCCGCTTTTGCCAAAATTGAGTTATCTGCTCCGAGTCTTTGTACCTTTACTTTCACTGGCATTCCGTATCAGAAAATATGTGGAAGCGGTTTTTCTTCTGTGAAACGCGTAAATATTACTGCAGACCCACATTTACACTGGGGCGATCCTCCCACGGTTCTATTGAGTTGGCTGCAAGGCCTTGTCAATGTAAATTCATTGACATTCTCTTCAACTACTCTTCAGGTACATTGGCATGTTCCGAGACTTTAATTTTACCTTCTTGTTAAGATTCTGTATATTATTTCATGTATCTGTTTAAAATCAATTGATATGCATAACTGATCTTATTTCACTCTCATTATTCATTGTTTAGATTCTCTCCTTAGTTCCTGATTTACTAAAGGTTAAGCTCCATTCTTTGTGTAACTTGAAGTCGATGGAAATAAAATTGGTACCACCTCCCATACCAGACGGAATAGTTAAATTCTTGCTTCAAAACTTGCCATCTGCAAAAGTTAACATCACAACAAAGTATCCGGGTGCTTGTAAGCTTGACCAGGTAGTTATTCCAATCTAACATACATCATTCTTTTAGTTTATTGCAAATTGTGCTACATAGTATAGACATTTTCATTGCAGTTAATTTTGAGTTACCTTTGTTTTATATGATTGGTCCTTTCCAATCTAACGCTTCTTCATAATATCAGTGATTTTCTTGAAGAGTTTATCCAAACTAACATATATTATTCTTTATAGTAGATTTTGGATTTGCTATGCGATTTTCTATATAAATCATTGGTGATTTGCTTAGTCAATTAACTCTTCTTAACGAGAAGAACTGCCGGTCAAAAATATGAAGCAAAGTAAACTCCAAACCACTAAAGAAGCGAAATTTATATTTGCTTTATTGGGTAGTTGGCCTCATGTTGCTTTGCGTGCAAGTCATGCTAATCCAATTTTAAAATAAAAGCATAATTTAGGCACTCTCCGTTGTAGTTACTTTTGAGTTTCCCTTTATTTTGTTGAGTGGTACTTTTGAAATATGCCTACTGCCTGGAGTTTATTTGGAAAACTGTTTATTAGATTGAGATCGATAAACACTTGTTCAAAATATGCATGGTAGTCAATAAGTTTTTCAAAATATCAGTGCTAGATGAATTTATGTGCAAATACTTAGATGCTTTCATTTAGTTATTTGGTGTTTGTGATAAGGTAAGTCCGACCATAATTTGTGATTGATCTTTGGCAAAGGAAATAATGAGTTCCCGTCTAAATTTCTTACTGCATAGTTGCATTTTCGTAATAATGGAATAGGTACTTATGCCAACTGATTTTTGTTTCACATCAAATATTGATCATATTGCAAAATGATTGATTGTTTAGTAACTGTCAAATTTTTGAATATTTCATATTCAACTATTGTTCGTTTGCTTCTTTTTTTTATACCTGTTGTAAACTTTCTTGATATGATTGATTTGGCAGTGACAATTGATGGTGTTACTTTTTCCACCTTTAGGATGATAAATCATCAAATGAAGATAAGGTGGAGAAGCACCAACCTAACGCGAATTCTCAACTTCTAGATAAAGGGCAGTGAAGAGTTCTCGTACTGCCTGACAAGTTACAATGCCTTCTTTGTGAACCTTTCTTTTGGATGTCAGGCAAATGACTGAAAAAAACAGTTTGGCTAACTTTACCGACACATGTTGTTTGATTTGACAAGCATTTGGTCTATCACATGAACTCTTCATTTGAGATCCATGAGATTCATCTAGCTGGTAGTCTCCAATTTTAAAGCCAGATTGTAATGTACAAATCTTATACTCTGCCAATTGTGGGCGCGCTTGTTTCTGTATGAACAAGTGTCTTTTGTTTTTTGGGAGCTTCATGAATCATTTAGTTTCTATTGGACCTCATTTATTGATGACCTTTGGTTTTGTCCTATAAATTTGTTTTCTGATCCTGACAATTCAAGGTTTCCTTTAATATAACTTGTATGAAAGAGTACATTGCGTTTATTCTCATTTTGTATGATACAACTTTGTTTCTAATGAATTAAGGAGTCCATATTGCATCTTTATGAGAAGCTACCAAAATACAGCGTGATTTGTAATTTGCATCAAGCTATCAAAGTATCTAAGGGGATGGGACATTATTTGTTTAATGTGTCACTTTAGTTATCAGCTAGGACTAAAATATTTCGGAGTGGAATGATGAACCACTATAATGTTTGGGGCTGAACCCGAATTATAGCGGAGGTGCTGTTGTCTGATAGTCAAAATTCTACTATGTTGTTCTGGTTTATGGAGTGTCTGCAGTTTGTATCTGTTGTCTATAGGTTGGAGGGGACCTAATATTGTGTCCCTTGCTGCTGCAATCAGTGATTCACAGCAAGTGTACAGTAAAAAAGTGAGCACCTCAGTGTTACAGATAGCAAGTCTAGTGAAGTTTAAATCGGACGATTGGGTTTTGGGTTACATTGGCAATATAGGTGTTGGGAGGGGTATCAATTTGTGATGAATGGTACTCGGCCGCAAATATGATAATATAGAGCAAATCTGTCACTTTGAATGGAATGTCTAGTATGAATTGGATTATAGGTTGCTGTCAGTTGTAAAAATCTCAGCATGTGTGATTATAAACTTGTACGTATTGGTGTTGATCTAAGCCTTGCACACTTTGTGCTTGGTTTAGTTTGTTTAATAAGTTTTGCCTTTTAAAAAAAAAAAAAAAAAAGCTAGGACTAAATTACTGATGGAAAATATGTAGGTGCAAAAGCTCGAACACAATTTTTGCAGACACCATAAACTAAAGTTGATGTATTTATAAAGTTGATGTATTTAATGGATTATTGGCATAAGAGATGGAACAGCCAGACATTAAGAAACACAACTCATAATGAGGACACAATCACCAGTAACAGAGATTCCAAATTCATGAAGGTGGGTATTATGGGAGCATAATGAGACCATTAATGGATCTAACTTGTGGATTATATTATAGATAGATTAATTGATCATATTGACATTCCATCAAATCCATCTATGCAAAATATAACCGTTCGTGAATTGGATTCAAGCTATTCATTGATGATAATGTGAATGGAACCAATCTATTTTTTTTTACTCCAATAGATCACATATTTTTTTGAATGAAATAATTATATATATTTATTTTAGTATAAGGGACCTTTAAAAAATATTGATTAAAAAGTTTTTTTTATTTTTTTATATAAAAAGATGTGGAAATCAGCCTAACATGATTTCCCCCACTTTTTTTAGGGAGCTTGGCTCCATTATATCATTACAAAATATGCCAACTCATTTTATGCCATTTATTCAAAAAGTAAATAAATATCATGTAATTATTTTTTGGTGGTGGCCGGGTTCGAACTCCGGACCTTACATATATTATGCATTGTTTATACCAATTGAGTTAAGTTACGAAGACAATATCATGTAATTATAATAGTAGGACAAAAACTTTAAAAAATTCCTTAAGAAAAAAACTTTAAAAAATATTAGTAATATTTCAAAAACCTAAATATTTACGTGACTTTAAAAGTAATAACTTCCATAAAAGTAAAATATTTTTAAATTTAAATTTATGATTAAATGAATCATGTAAAAACTTTTTATCTTATCATCTAAAAAAATGCAAAAACTCTTTATAGCGACGTATATATGAGCAAATCAAATTTATATTTGTTTAAATAAATTAGAGAGTATATAAGACTTTTTTTACATATGTACGGGGATTTAATTGAATACATGTATAAGAAAAATGTATAGAAATTAAATTTGTCAAATTAAATCAAACTTTTTTAGATAAATCAAACTTAAATTAGTCGAGCATAGTTCAATTGGTACGAACAATGCATAATATATGCAAGGTCTGGGGTTCAAACCCGCCACCACAAAAAAACTTAAATTAATAACTTTAAAATATTAATTTAAATAAATAAAATGTATGCATTACTACATTGTTTTTGTACGGTAAAAGACAAATATAACCGCCGACCAAATTCACAGTTCAACGACCCAACCCCAAACTGCAAGAGGAGAAGAAAAACCAGAGAATTGGATTAAAAAACAGTTTTACACTAATCGGGTCATGGATTGCGGCGTTGGATCCATTGTATGGGTTCGCCGGAGAAACGGCTCGTGGTGGCCGGGTCAAATTATCGGACCCGATGATCACTCTACTTCTCATCTCACTTCTCCTCGTTCCGGAACTCCGGTTAAGCTTCTCGGCAGAGAAGACGCTAGCGTGTAACTCTCTCTCTCTCTCTCTTCAGTTGTAAACTTCACTACTCTGTTTTCATGCATTTCTTACATTATACTCGTTAATTAATTGCGTCTTTGCAACTAATTTAGTTATCATAATCCGTGTACAATTCTATTTGATCATGTGTTTGGAGAGTTTTAGCATTATTAACAGTCTTTTTTAATTATATGTTGTTTGGTGATTTATAATTTATTTTGCAGAGATTGGTACAATTTGGAGAAATCGAAGCGTGTGAAGGCATTCCGATGCTGTGAATTTGATGATTATATTGAAAAGATTGAAGAAAAGAGAGAAATATGCCCGGCGTGAAGATGCTATTCTTCATGCTCTTGAACTTGAGAGGGAATTGAGGGAAATGATGATGATGAAAAACATGTAAATTTGAAATCATATATGTCTTGTGAAAATGAAATTGCTGGAGGTTGTTTTCCTTTGGAGGTAGCGAGAGATGTGGAAGTAGATCTCTCTGAAGCGACTCCTCAGACAAGAGGCTTGCAGGATGTTGGAATCAAAATTGCCAGAAAATCTTAATCAAACGTATAATCTGAATCAACTTTCATGGATGATGCTGAATCCGGCTCTTCAGAAACAGACTCCACTGAATCTACTGTTTCTGATTCAGCAGAACCAGACATGGATTGTAAAGATGACTATACTTGCAGGTTAGGTTTCTGTCATACTTCTCCTATCCCCTTCTCAATAGTATGCACTATAAATTGGCTACAATACAACACGCCTCTTGTTGATTCCATCATCTTGGAGTGATGGCACAATTTATTGAGGATTTCTTGTTTCCAAGTGTACGCAAATCCTATTCAATTTGTTGCTTGCATTTTAAGGATTAATATGCTGTATAGTTTCCCTATTCATCCTGTAAATATTGAATATAAATAAAAAAGTATTATGCTACCGTGGTAAAAATTTGACATCATAGTAATTGATTTAGTCGTAGATATTTAAATACATACAATTTTAGAATCCATGCGACCGTTTATTCCATGTTATTATTGCTTGATACTAAGCAGAAAAATCTGCCAAGGTCTAAAAGTGTGTTTGTATGAGGGAATATTTGGAGGTAATGTAATTTTTTTAGAGAATTTAAATTAATCTATTTAAATTTATTTGTTTGGATGGTCATTTTGGAGAGTTTTCACAATGTTGGGAATTTCTTAAGTATTTTGTCCAAAATAATTAGAGAATGTGAAATTTAGAGTGTGTTTAGGTAAGGTAATTGAAATTTTTTGAAGAATTTAGAATTCTAGACAATTAAAATGATTCAAATAAATTGCATTCATTTCTAAATATTTTTGTTTGGATGTAGTAGTATAAAATTTCATTGTCATATTTTTGGGCAACTTATATAAATTTTAAACTTTTTGGGCCAAATTTGAAAATAAAATTGGGGTCAATTTTCAAATTTCAAAAATTTTGAGTGGTCAATTTATAATTTTTGGAGAAAAAATGAGGGGTAAATTTATAATTTCCAAAAAAAGGGTCAATTTACAATATTTTAAAAATTTATCGGGGATAATTTGGAAAATTTGAGGACCAAATGACAGTTTGAAAATTTATAAGAATGGATAAATTTGAAATTTTTAGCTTTTAGGTGTCATTTGAAATTCTCTAAATTCAACATGAACAAAAAACTTCATAAATTTCCATCATTTTGAAAATTCTTCAAATTATCATCTAAACAATGGAATTCAACTAAATGTATTTGAATTCTCTTAAAATACTACATTACCTCAAAACATTTCTCCATCCAAACAAACATTCTCATAGGAATTTGAAATTTCTTCCTTACTTTATAAAATGTGAATGTAAAATTTGTTCTTATAAATTTTCCAAATTAATCCATATTTTGAAAACTGATCCCCATATTTTTAAAATTTCAAATTAACCCCTATAAATTTTGAAATTGACCACTACGATTTCAAAAAATTCAAATTTGGCCACTGAAAAACTTCAAAAACTACAAATTCCTTCCTATTTTTCATATTTCATATTTGATCCAGATGTTTTAAAGTTTATAAAAGTAGCCCAAAAGTATTAAAAAAAAATTTATTTATTACTTTTTCGAAACAAAACATTTATAAATGAAACGAATTTGATTGAATCATTTATACTAAGTTTTTTTTATAAAATTAAATCATTTAAATTGCTTTGAACTTTAATTTTCTAAAATTTCTAAATCATCTGAATACACCGAGTTTTTTTAGCAAGTTGTTAGTTGTTGTTAGGGCTGACAATAAACCGAACCAACTCAATTAAAGTTCATAATTTGATTCGTTGAACTTGATTCATGAACCAAATGAGCCGAACTTGAGCTGAAAATTAAGTTCGTCAACTAATCGAGTTGAACTTGAACTATATCTAGTTCGACTCGTTTGGTTCACAAGATGGTACACTTTAAAAATTAAGACAAACACTTACTAATAATAGGATAAAATTACATAAAGATATAATTTTTTAATTTTTATAATAGATAGATGCGAGAATTTTTGGTGTCCTGAAATATTTTGTACCAAGTAGTAGTTGATAAATGTCCCATGACAACATATATCAAAAATAAAAATACTTTAATCTTTTACAAATATAAAAATAAAAGATAATAAAGAGTCTAAATTCATATTTCTCTTTATTGAGTAATCTATAAGCATTTTATTAACGCTATGTGATTTTTGAAGTATGTTCTAATATGATTTTTTTTTTAAGCAAATATGTTCTAATATGATGAAAGTCCAACCCAACTATACTTTTTTCTATAAAAAGGCATAATTCTCTCATTTACATGACAAAAAGCGGATTTCTTTCGAAAATGACAAAGTGCAGATTTAACCTCAAAAACATATTGCTGATGGTATCAGAGCTTATTTTTGTATGTAATTTTTTTTATAAGTTTAGAGCAAAATAACATCAAAAAGAATAGTGTTCAATTAAGTTGGCATCATACTCTAATTTGTTGCCAATTGCACATATATGATGTCACTCTAATTTGTCGTCAATTGCTCATATATATTATTAAAAAAAGAGAAAAATTACATAAAAACTGAGGGGACATAATACATGATCAAGTCAACAACCGTAACGAGCAAAACATCAAAAAAGATCCACAAGGTGGATCCAACCCTAAACAATTCTAACAAACAATTATTACCAAGCGGGTCTAAAGTTTGGCGAATGAATCGATTGTCAACACGAAATCGATTCACGTACCATCAATCCCTACAACGAAGACAACAAGCATTAACGACTCTTTCGAGTCCATACAGTCCAATGTCAATCAACAGGATGACTGGGATACATAACCACAGGATGACTGGGATACAATGTCAAGTCCAACACGGTAATTAGCGAATCCATCCGCACCAACCGTTTACTGCGATGATTAACAACAAATTAATTAGCCATTTCTAGCCCACAACACGCGATCATACAAGCACAACCTAGGCACAAGTCTCAGCTCCAACCTTTACCAATGGCAATGAATCCGACCGCCAACATGGTAGCGAATCCACCCACCAACCACTCACTGACACACTAGACAGCAAGTTTGTACGACCATTTTTAGCCTATCATCTGAATCATCCGTCAAATAGAGCCACCATCCGACATAACCCACACACTCAGAAGCCAAAAGTGTGTAGATATGAGTCGAATCACACCAACTCATGCGGGTTTTGTCAAAAACGCGAGAACCAACCAGATATCAGAAGAACCGTCGAAAAGAACCCACCGCCGACAAAGATATGCCAAACAAAGACATATCTCATTTGTAACAAACACATAACCAGCCACCACACGCCGTCGTTGTGTTTGTGTCATCAAATCGAAACAGAATCGCCAAAAATGAAAACAAAGCCGGTTTAAACCAAAGTCACCGGAGAGAAGACGGAAACCACCATCACATCCATAATCGAACGAAAACACAGCCAACAACCCGACCAACCGCCAAAAAACCGCTAGTAGATCTGGTTTGGAGGTGGTGCGGGTGGCTACTTTGGCCAAAGAGAGATTGGATTGAGAGGAGAAGAGGGCTGCGGGTCTGACTGACGTACATATTTTAGTTGTGTTCCTCATGCATAATTTTGTGGACCACAATTTAATGTTAACTAATAATTAAGTAAGATATTTGACCCGCTATTGAGTCTATGCTTCACAATATAATTTTAATTAATAAGTAGTAAGATATGTGTTCTATCAAAAAAAGAAAAAAGTCGTAAGATATGTGACGCGCTATTGAACTTATCTTCATTATTAATTATAAATAGAAAGCTTAACAAACTTTGAATTGATCATCATTTTGAGTATTAATTTTTCAAAGTTTTTTCGAAGTTAGTGAAGATCTTTGGTTTATATATACACACACACACAACCAGTCCATATATCCACAAACCCAATTCTAAAGCAAGAACTAGAGCCATATATATGATGAGCCCTCTGATCAGAATCGCGTTAGCAATAAACTTATTTTCTAGTTCCTATACCTTAAGAAAGCTCATCAAATACTCAACTCATCTTCATACTCTTCTCAAGTGGATATTCAATTTATTTACCAACTATCTATGCTATCCCTTATGCAAGCTCCAAGGTTCTTATCATCATCAGCAAAGGGTATGTAGATATGTGTCCCAATCCCAAGATGAAGAAGTAGATTGTGCTGTGTGTCTCTGCAAAGTGAAAGAAAAGGAAGAGATTAGAGTCCTAAAGTGTGAACATGTCTTCCACAAAGATTGTTTGAATACTTGGTTTAGCTTCAAATACAACAATACAAGTTGTCCTCTTTGCAGAGTTTCAGTTGGTCCAATAAGAGACCTTGATACTAAAGTTATACATGATGCTGATTTTCAGATACCATGGCTGCGGTGACCCTATAACAGTTATTTTAGTTTTTACGGATTATGTCTCGAATTATACGTCATTTTAGAATGAAAAAAGTTATTTAAATTAGAAGTTGTATTATAATATCAATATAAATAATTTTGTTCTTCCTAAATAGTCTTTGTCTATTACTATCTTTTTACTACATTTTGTTAACTCATCTTCCTCCAAGTCCAAACATATTTTCATTCTTATCTCAATAACATCGCACCATATTTTAAGGTATTGTCTTTTTTGAATGTAAATTCTTCACAGTTTTATTGTATATAAAAACACTCATTGAATTAAGAAAGGTAAATGTTATATATAAGCTATCATTGATTAAAAAACAATATGTATCATATACCATTCCCTTAAAAAAAATACCTAATAGCATTATTCATTTATTTTGGTAATGCCAGCACAGTCATTCTTTGACTTGTATTCTCTAGAGAACTTTTCTAGCTATGCAACCTCCGGTAGGTAACACCAACATAAGCTCAATATTCATTTTTAGTTTTAAAGAAAAGCAACGGCAACGGTGGTTATGAAAATTTGATTGGTGTCATTGTCATTAAAGATAAATTACTCAAAATTCATGAAGAGAATAACGTCGAAAAAACCTTATAAACTATGTCACATCAATGTAAATTTGAGGGGACTACAAATTACAAAAGGAGAAAATATAAACTGCCGAAATCGAAATATAAATGAAAGTTAAATTTGCACGATCTCAAAAATTAAAATGTTTCTTAAGCCTATACAAAAAATGTAGCAAGCGTCCTGTAAAAAAAATAGTAGCAAGTGACAATTCCAATAAATAGCGAGATACACTTGCTTCTCTAAAAAAAATAAAAAATTAGATACGCTTCCTTATTCATAAGCCTGAATAAAATTATATTTACACTCATCAGTTATGCATTGTTATATGTAGGGGTTAGAGTTTGAACTCCGGACATCCTATTTATTCACCTCAAAAAATGTGAGTTCTAGTCACTATGCTATTTGGCAAAAGATATATATATTTACATATACACATAAGTAAAACTGGTATAAAAGGGCATGTTTAAAAAAGTATATCCTAATTTAATTCAGTTGGTAAAGACAATGCACAATATATGCAAAGTTCAGGTTCAAACCCCGGCAAAAAAAAGGTATGAAAGGGTGCATAATTAAATAATATGTATAGATGAAATAGTTAAATAAGGGTTTTGTTATAAGCCACCCATGAATGTGTCTTTTAGCAACCCACACCTCAAGATGTGATTTTCACTTTTTAGTTATAACTTTGTTAAAAAACACCTTCATAAAATGTGTCTTCTAGCGAAACCCGTTAAATAATATGTATTTTATGAGTGGGTGTTGATCTGATTTTGATTTGATGTTGTAACTATATGAATATCTATCTTATATACAATAGTTGTGTTATTTGAACAATCATTTGATTGACAATTTTTAGGACAATCATAATTTTACAAAGAAAAAGAGGTATTGATACAAAAATCAAAACAATAAAGAGAGAAAGTAAAAACATGATATTGGTATAAAAGAGAAAATTATCATAAAAGTTGTAAAAAATAGTTATACACGTATTATTTTTCTATATATAAATAGAATATATGGTATTTTCTTCTTCAAAAATAAAATACAAAAGGACAAAAATATATAGCTATAATTTTAATAAAAACAACATTTTATAAGAAATTGTTCATAATTTATAGGAATTTGCACAATAAAGCAAAACAGACAAACAGGTACGACTCTGTTTTCGTCTGAACGCTGGTTTCTCATAAATAACTTGTTGAGAATGGATCAATAATTCAATCAAGATTAGACCTTGAAAAATATATAAACCACATTGTACCTTGTATTATTATGAATCAATTATTAGGAGCTCTCTCAAAAACCAAAGATTGTTGTTGAATTGAACGTACACGTGTTAATACACCACGCCTCTTCTATACACCACATAGTACACGTGTCAATTAGCAAAATATCTTTGACGTGTTTGTGAATTTCATATGAGTAAACTAGTCACTTTTTTTAGGAAAAAAGTGATATTTAAACAATTATTTGCATGAAACCTATTAGACAATTATGAATTTACAAAGAGAAATAAGTATTAGCACAAAAATCAAAACTATAAGAAGATAAATTAAAAATATAATGTGCATATAACAAAAAAGTTGTCATAAAATATAAAATAGTTGTATGAATATCATTTTTAAAAAAGAGTTGCCTTTCCATTCAACTTTTAAAAAAGAGTCTCCTCATTTATTTTTGCATTGTAATATTTTTGGTTCTGTTTGGCACTTGATTTATAGTTGGATAGGTGTCTCGGTGACCAACCTTTTTTATGTGCCTGATCATTTTCACCAGTTTGGCTATAGTGGTGGGATAGGGAAGAAGCGGCGCTCAATTTTACAGGTTATTTGGCACACAATTGTCTGGGAAATTTGAAAGGAAAGGAACAGCAGGTTGTTTAAGGGCAAAGCTAGCCCCATTTTTCAGGTGGTTGATCGGATTAAGTCCATCTCCTATATGTGGTTGAAGGCGAAGCACATTACTCTTCCCTTCAATTTGCATGGCTGGTGGCTTAGTCCGTTCACCATATTGGGCATAAGCTAATTCTCCTTTCTTGTTTTCTCTTTTTCAGTTTTGTTTCCCTTTGTAAATATTGTACAGACCTTACCGTTTTTCCTCGTCACTCCTTGTGTGAGGATTAACGCTTTTATGTGGTAATATATTTCATTTTAGCCTCTTCAAAAAAAAAAACTTTTATGACACTTTGTGTTTTTGTCTTCTTATTGGTCAAAAGCAATGGAGAGATAAAAAGAATATAATGTGAGTATGATGAAAGAGAAAATTGTTCAAAAATTGTTACAAAATAATTGTATAAATTTTTATTTTTTTTATGGTCATTGCATAGTTTGTGATTTTTTTTAATACCTTTAGAAATTGATCATTGTAATGCTTTGTTATATGATTTAATTCCTATCATATCATATGATATAAAATAATGTTATTATATATTTTTAGGGCAAATACTTCCCCGGGTCCTTTACTTTAAGTTTTAAGTTTTGTTTCAGATAGATCCTTTAAGTTTTCAAGGTTTCAGATAGGTCATTTAAGTTTCGAATTTGTTTCGGATCGGTCCTTTAAGTTTATAAGGTTTCGGATCGGTCCTTTAAGTTTCGAGTTTGTTTCAGATAGGTCTTTTCTATCAAACTCCGTTAAGCCAAAGTTAAAAGACCTATCTGAAACAAACTCGAAACTTAAAGGACCTATCTGAAACCTTATAAACTTAAAGGAACTATCCGAAACAAACTCGAAACTTAAAGGATCTATCCGAAACCTTAGAAACTTAAAGGACTTATGTGAAACAAACGTAAAACTTAAAGGACCCAGTGAGGTATTTGACCTATTTTTTATTATGTGAACACCAAACATATGATATGATAAGTGTTTATTATGTTACTATTATATCCTATCATTTTTCAACTCTTATCATATTATCGTATCTTCTCTCTTATCATATCATGCACATCAAACGAGTTTTAACAAAATGTTGGTTTTGCTTATATCTGAGACTTGAGAAAGTATCACTTTTGAATTCTTTTAATTTTTTGAGACTACAAATTCAAATTGTTTAACTTCAGTTAAAATGCTCTATCTATTAAATATCTCTTAGAGGTATTGATATGACATGCTAATGTCCTTGTGACTTATCTTATTTGATGTCATGTTATATAAAATCTTAATCGCAGCCGTGAGGACGAGACTTGTAAAGGTAGAAGAGATAACTCCCTCCCCAAGTGCATGACAATCCAAGCAAGGAAAGGTAAGACCAGTTTCAAAATGGATGCTCCTAACAAGATGGTGAAGACTGAAGACCATCCTAGATACGATAGAAGAGGTGGCGAAACTAGGAGCTTGATAGACAACAACATTCCACTTTATTTCAACTAACTCTGCTATTTCGTTTTTTTATCCTTCTCAATATAAGCAAAGCACTCTTTTCTCTTGAACATGAGTTTTTAACGAGGCCTACCAATTTATTTTAATCGTAAATAAATGCAAAAAAATTCTTTAATACTTTCATTAGTCTGTATCTTTTTCAGGAAGAGGCTACATACAAAGTCATAAAGTCTCCCTAAATACGTTGAACACTAAAATTCCTTTCAATAGGGATCAACCAAACTCCCTTAATAGGTTGAGCACAAATATCTCCCTAAACATCCATCAATCATATTCCCATAATAGGTTGAGCACTACAATCTCCCTCAATAGGGATCAACCAAACTCTCTTAATAGTTTGAACACAAAATTCTCCTCAATAGGCATCGATCAAACTTCTTTAATAGGCAGAGCACTAAAATGTCCCTCAATATATAGGGATCAACCATGCTCCCTTAGCACGTTGGGCACTAAATCCCCCTCAATAGAAATCGACCAAACTCCCTTAAAAAGTCGAGCAATGAAGGAATCTCCCTTCGAATGCGAACAATAACGAGCGATTCACTCTTTAGAGATGATTAATATCTATAAGACCCCCTCGTTGAGCTGAACAACGAGCAACCACTCTTATGAGTGAATGTTCAAAAACTTCTCTTAATCAACGACACACTCTCATAGTGAACACCAAAGATATCCGATGATGGGGAGCGCGAAGCGGTTAAGACTTAACACCAAAAACTACTTACTCCCCTAAAACGAATTTCAGGGAATAAAACATAAATCGAAGACAACGATGTGAAGAAAAACTTTCCCTATAGAAAAAAAAAAAAACAAAAACTAATTGGTCGGATAGACACAAATTAGCTTGACCTTTCTTGAAAAAAATTCTTGATCTTTCTCCCTAATTAGCTTGTTCGAATACTCCAGTTGATCGACCACCACCTGCTTGTGATCAACCACCTTTTTCTCCAATGTTGTTTTCCTATCACTCTTCTCCTTCTTAAACTCTGCACGATCCTCCTGCTCGTTCTTCAAGGTTTTCTAATTCTGGTTCAACCTAGCTTGAAACTTCTCTAGCTCGCAGTTGGCAAGAGCCAACTTCTTCCGAGCACCAACTAACTCCTTTAGACACTTTAACTTCATGTTCGCCATGACACAAAATTATCGAGAGATGATATTCCCAATGAGGGCAGACCAAAGCTCGTTTTGAACCATCATATTTGTTGCCTTCTTGAAACCCTACTTGTTTAACTAAGTTATATCCTCCTTGAAATCAAAATGACGGGAGATGAAGCCTGTCTCGTCAAAGTGTGAATCCAACATTTGTGCAAAATACATCATATTTTAAAAAGAAAACATCAAAAAGAAAACATCATCACGAGGAATAGCCTAGATAAATTTCAATTAGGCTTAAATAAGCAAAATGCCGATGGAAGTAAGGATCACTTTGATAATCTAGTCTTCCAACTCATTTTCTCTCTCTCTTCTGAAGTGGACATAAATCGATGATATGACATGTGTGACTAGGCTAAATTTATGTTGACTCATCGATACACCTCACCAATTACTTAATTAGCTATTTTAATCTTATCCTTTTTTTTATTAATTTATGTAAAAAAGTACAATTCAAAAAAGAAATTAGGGATTAGCATTCATGGGAAGGGGAACTTGTGAATTTTTCGGATGGAAGAGTCATTCATGGGTTAAGGTTGAAGAAAATATGGGTTATTCATAAAATTGTGTATCTTGATAAAACTTAAAAAATAATAAATATATTTTAGACTATTTTCTTGCATTCACCATAAAAAGTTTATGGATATGTCACTAGACATAACTTTAATGAATTTAATTTAGCTTAAATATACATAATATTTATCGGAGGCGATAATTGAAAATGGAGAATGCTAACATTGTTTAAGGAATTAGAAAATAACGTAATTATTACTTTGACAATATATTGACTTGTATCCTTAAAACAATTTTTCCTTGTGTCAATTTATCAACCAATACTTTTATGACACTTAGTAGCATTATTCATTCACAAGATTGTTTAACTTGACATTATTCACTAAATTCATAAAACATATAAATGGAAAATTAAATACTCCATCTATTTCACTCTTGTCCATGACTCATCTATAAAAAATACTATTAATTAATTTCAAATTGAAAAGTGAAAATGAACACTCACTATGAAACAACATGGGTTCATGTAAGGAAAAAAAAAAGGGTACGAAATGGGTGCTTATTTATTTTTCATGTTTTATGTACGAAATTTTTACCGTCATTTATTAACGATTAATATTTTTGGAATAATCTATGAAACATATATAATAAGTTCTTCTTCTTTTTTTCTTTCCGAATTGTTACCATACACAAAAGTCATATATATTCAGCATCTAACCATTTTCTCAAGGGGTTCAATTCCCTTGTAACATTGATCAATTGTTGGGTACAAGTGGAGTGTTATTTTTTCTTCATAAATAGTACAAATGTAATTTGCCATTTATTTCTTTAATGAATAATGTTTAGTCAAAAAATAAAATAATGAACGATGTTGAAAAAAACCTTTGCCATTGAATATAAAAAATTGTCAAAAAAATAATATAAAAAAGAAAGAGTAAATTACACTCTCATCCCCACAAAGATACTTGAATTACACCCTCTCTCCTCTTATGTTAAAATATACACTCCCCACCATTTTATTCAAAACATATTATAAATTTTTTCACTCCCCTCCCCTAAGAGAAGCTTGAATTACATTATCATATCCTCTTATGTTAAAATCTACACTTTACTCCCTCAATATTTTTTAAAATTTCTAATAACCTAGCAAAAAAAATAAAAATCTAACACCCTTAGAAAAAAATAGTATTGCGGGTCTATTTTAATATAATTAAAATTTGAAAACGTATTTGTTGTTATTTTTTATTCACAATTTCATTAACGTGTAGTTTTGAACCCTATAATAAAATATGAAACAACCCAAAATAAAATTAAAATATGTGAAAAATTACTAAGGACAATAAAGCATGGTTATTTAAAAGTTAATTTTATACTTAAATTATAAAATCAAAAGCAAAATATATAAATTTAATTATCATTGACATTTAAATTATAAAGAAATGAATTTATTTTTTTTAAAGAGTAGTTCAAAATTAATATATATCATAAAAATATTTATTTATGTTAAAATATATTAAATTGTAGTGCATATTAAATTATTAAGGGAGAGTGTTGTAATTCAAGCATCTTGTAAGGGAAAGGAGTATAAATTTTATTTTTCAAGGGAGAAGAGTGTATATTTTAAATAAGAGGGGAGATGAGTGTAATTTACTCAAAAAAAAATAATATAATCTTTTTTCTTGAATCAAAAAATATAATCTTGATTTTGTCAAAAAAAACTATAATCTTGATTTTGTCAAAAAAAACTATAATCTTGATTTACATTCCTTCAAAAACAAAATAATCTTGATATAGGTATATTTCCACCGGTCGCTAATACGAATGGGTGTTAACTATTGCTTTGTTTATGCATTCATTCACCAGTCTTAAATGAATTAACTTCCCTTGAGAATTTACCAAACATAGTCTAATTAAAAAATCTCAGTCATTAATAATTAACTAATAAAATTCAAATTCAAATTCAAATCAAGCCTCCAACGGTCACATTTGCCAACGTGGCACCGCTTGGTGAAGCACAATCCCAGTATAAAACCCCCCACACTCTCATTCCCTCTTCACCAATTTACCCTATTCTCGAGTATCTGTCTGAATCGGCGCCTCCATTCCCAAAACCAAAACAACTTGTTTTGCTTTTCGATCTCAAATTTCAGCAATGGATTTCCACACTCTCTCACGTAAAGAGCTTCAAGCACTTTCCAAGATGAACAAGATTCCTGCTAATATCACCAATGTTGCCATGGCTGATGCTCTCTCAGCTCTTCCTCATGTAAATCTTTCTCCATTTCTTGCTTTTATTTGGTTTAATTTATTTTGTTTGAATTTGGAATCGTTGATATATCATTGTGCTGTTAATTTAATTTGTTCATGTTGTGTTGATTCAGAGTTTATTTTTTCAATATGAAGTATATTAAATCGATTAGGTTTTTCATTTTAGGGTTCGATTTTTTCAATCTTGAGATGTAGTTGATTCATTCTTATGCTATTAATTGTTGAAACTTGAAACTATATTGTATTGTATTGATTCCATGTTTCATTAGATTTGTAAAATCGGAAAAGTTTTTCTTTTATTTTTTTTAAATTAGATTTTTGATTTGATTTCAACTGATTGTAGGTTGAAGGATTGGATGAAATTTTGAATCCAAGGGAAGGTGGTGATGTTGGTACACCAGCTGTTCAACCACGAACAGCGCGTAGAACTACGACTCAAAGGAAACCGGTGAAAGAAGCTGAAAGCTCTAAGGTTTCGACAAGGGTTAGCCGTGGGGGAAGAGGCGGAGTTGCTGAAGGGGAGGTTGAGCAAGAGAACAAAGATGCTAATGTGGCTGCTGGTACTCCTGCTGTTGGTAGCAGGAGAAGGGTTCCAGCGGTTTCCACTCGCAGAAAGAAGGAAGTGATTGTGATAGAAGATGATGATGGTGTTGATAAGAATGAGGTTCAAGAAAAGGTAATGGATGTGGCTAAAACTCCTGCTGTAGCTCCCAGCAGTAGGACAAGAGCTGGTTGTTCCGTTCGCAACAAAACTGAGATCTCTGATGAAACTTCAGTACAGAAAGCATACAGTACCAGAAGGTCAGTGAGATTGGTGGGAAAGAGCTTGTCAAAGATGAGTTTGGCGGACACTGAGGACAAGGAATCGACCAAGAATGATGATGTTTCCGAAGAAATGAGTGTCTCCCAGAATGAAGGGGGCTCAATCGAGACTGAAAATGGTATGCTAGATCTCATTATATTTAATTATTGTGAATTATTTTTGCTTTTTTGCATTTGTGTTGAGTAATGATTGATTTTAATCAACTATGAAATTGTTTATCAGCAGGGGCTAGTTCGCAGACAGAATCAAATGTGGTTTCTCAGAACACTGATGAAGTGGAAGTTTCCTCTCTAAACAAAGCTGACTGTGAAAGCCAGTCACATGATTCTGGTTCAGAAGTGAAATCAACTGATGCAGAGAATGTGTTGCAAGCTGAAACAATAGAAGAGGATTCAGAGAATGTCCATCATGTGGAGGTTTCACATGAGGACACAAGTTTAAATCTGCAAGACAGTTTTGAGACATGTGCTGATTCAAATGAAGCAGGTTTGTTTTGCAATATGCTTGTGGATCTTAACTATTGATATTAATTTATTAGCATTAACTGATAGTTTGTTTTTGTTTACTAATCTAAACTTGATGTTGTCATTTTACAGGATCTGAGCAGCCTGAACAGAAGAAAACTTGTGATTCTGCTGAAATTGAAAATAAGGAATGCATTGGAGCTGAGCAAGACCAAGCTATGGAGATTGCTGAAGAGGCTTCTGTGGAGATTGCTGCATCAGAAGAGGTTCCTGTGGAGATTGCTGACCAAACTATTGCTTCTTTGACTGTTGCTGGACCTGAAGATGCTTTTGTGGATGTTCCTAACCAAGATGTTGCTGGCTTGTCTCTTGAGGCATCTGAAGAAGCTTATAAGGAGACTGCTGACTCAGTTATTGCCCCTTTGAATGTTGTGGTACCTGATGATGCTCGTGGGGATGATCTTGACCAAGATGTTGCTGATATGTCTGTTGTGTTACCTGAAGAGTCTTCTGAGGAGATTGCTCACCATGCTATTGCTCCTGAGACTGCTGTGGTCCCTGATGTAGCTATGGAGACTTCTTCAGAGGAGAAGGTAGATTGTGTATCTTCTACTATTTTAGCTGAAAAAGATGAAATTTCTGGTGACTCTGGAGCTGAAAATGAAGTCTGCATCCAATCCTTTAAAGACGAAAAAGAAAGCAACGAAGTTGAAGATGTCATTCTACAACTCTCAATGCTGGGTGTAGCTGCAAAGAAAGAAGAAGATCAGAAGGATACTTCTGAGAAACAGGAAGCTGAAGCACAAACCGATGAATCTGAGGAACGTGCAGCAGAAGAAGACACCGAGTTTGTTGAGGTAGCTCAAATCAATGATCACAAAACTAGTGATATTGAGATTGAGTCAGTGGTTTCTGAGCAGATAAATGGAGAACCCTTTTGCTCAGCCCAGTCAGAAATCAAGGAGATTGCCAATGAAGTTCAAGCAGTTCCTAGTATTGAGAGTGGTACTGGCAATCCTAATACGATGAAGGAAAACTCGAAAACCATCGATGTTAAGACTGCTAGTTTGCGGGTTCTCAAGAAGTTGGTGAAGAAGAAGTTAGAAGAAAAAACAAACATGATTAATAATGATGATATCCAAATGCAGGGAGTGGAGCAGAAAAGAACCGCACTGCAAGCACTGCCACAGAATCAGCTGGCTGAGTAATAGAAAATTTATTATTAAGTGAATTTCAGTAATATTGGATGAAACCACTTGAAATGTGGAACTCTTTGGTTATTAGATGTTGAGGACAAAATCCAAACCTTTGGTTTGGATATGCTTTTGTCATTTTACTTTGCAAATTTTGATAGTATTGCATTATTACAATAAACTTTCGAGGCACACTTTTATGCTGGCAAGTTGTCTATTAGTTTTACAATGCTTATTATTAAATGGAATACTCATAATGAAATTGTTTGAATCTTTATATGTTATTAAGTTCTTTATTTATGTAAACTGCTCTGTTTGATATAATGAGCCAATGTTGGTGGTGGCTAATGGCTATACAAAATACATATCCTCGAGAAGGTAGTGTTTGTGTAAAGCTATGAAGTCCATATATATGGTTGTTGTTAGGAAGCAATGTTGACAATGATACTAACAAGTAGGAGTAGTAATTCTTTATTGATGAGATAAAGAAATAACTAAACAGTAGAGTGAAGACCCGTTTTATTTATACTGTACGTTGTTTTTAATTGTGATTTTTGGACTAAAGGATAAATTGGAGGGAAGCATAACATGTTTTGTGCACTATAGCATCTCTTCCTTTGTGTTTTAACAGGCTTCTGGGAAAGTTTCTAAAGAGTAATTTGATTATGCTTTTGAGTAAGATCTGGACTGATGTATGAACAATAAGCAAGCTTTTGAGAAGGATTTCAATTAAGATTTTAAAAGAGATTTATAATAGGTTTTGAGTCATATTTATGAACTTCTCTAAATGTGTTCTGAACTTGAAGAAACTTCAAGGATGAATCATTGGATTGTATGATTTGAACATTGTCTCACATTGAATCTTCTGAAGTCTATCAAGCTTGCCGTCAATGGTCGATGACTTATTAATTCCTTTTTCAGAATTTACTTCATGATATCAACTAACTATAATGTCATACTGAGAAATTTTTGACATTTTTTTTGGTTCTTCATATGTCTTGGACAATTTTCTAATGTTAAGTGGATAAACGATAGATATATAGGAAGTTTTCTCTCTGGTTTTTATTATAAAAAATAAACAATTTTTTAGTTTTATTGAATAACTAATATATATCCACGCGAGTTTAACTCGGTTGATAACGACAATGCATAATATATGCAAAATCGGGGTTCGAATCCCGAACACCACAAAAAACAAACTAATATATACCAAACCCAAAGTATAAAACGTATATTTTAAAAACTTATTTAGAAGTTAGAAAAAGATTTATATAGAATCGATTAAAGTTAAATCATATATTGTGTTTATTAAATCACTTTTTTAAGCTTTATATAAAATCAATTAAAGTTCCCTTAAAAAAAAATCAATTAAAGTTAAAAACATATTTTAATAATTTATTTAAGTACATTTTGCATCTATCATGGATCATAATGGGTATCTTTCTCACCCTACACTTCTAAAAAAACGACATTTTTCTTTTAAAATCATACTTTCAGACGGCGTTTTTTTCTTCTTTTATAAAGACCGTAGTACATTTTATTCAAAAATATATTTTCACCGTTAATTTAATGAGGGAGATAGTCAAGAAAGAAGATTAGTTGAACTTGGACCCATGAATGTAGTTCACTGATTAGTTAAACTACTACTTGTGTTTATCTCTCGCATAAATGAATTCAAATAGTAAATAGAGATAGATAATAAATGAAAAAAAAAAACCAGAATTCATGATGTTGGGGGTAAGAATAGTTCCTCCCTCGTTAGTGATATGAAGACAACAGGCCCATAAGTGAGCCCACCCACTGCTGCAAAAAGCCCAACTCAATATAGAGAGAGAGAGAGACTTACACATACACTCACACAGTCACACACACACACAGCGACGCAGTTCCTCTGACACATCCTTCTCAAATTTCAACAAACACTCACATTTCACTTTCAAATCTCCAAAACGACAGAGTTTATAGGTAATTCTTCCTCCACCATATCTATACAGTATACATACACTGTTCGAAGTGGAAATTGACCGTTTCTATGATTTAATTTAATGCGGTTGTAGAGGGCTTATGATGGAGACGCAACCACAGGAAAATTTGCAGCAACCACCTGTGGTTTCTTCCAGCGACGGCGCCGATAATCTACAAAACGATGTAGCGGTGACTGATGTTTCAAATCACATGTAATTTTGCGAATTAACTCAGCTTGTACTTCTGTTTGAGAATTCTTTGGAATTGAATTTTGTAATTGTGGTTTGTTTTTCAGAGACACTAAAGAAGAAAAAGAAGAAGTAAAAAGCGATGTTTCAAGGGATGAAGTTGTAAGGATTCTACAAGCTATTGCATCCACCGGGAGGTTTTGGTGAGTGAGAGAGAGTTACTTAACTTCGTGTGTGTTGGTTGGCTATTAGATTAGTTTTATTTGATTTTGTGTATGTTGTGATTATTCCAGGAAGAAGCACGAACACAACACTAACATGTAGGCACTGATAATAATTTAAAACCATGGAAGTTATTGAATGAATATTGCCACATGTGTCAAATAGCTCAAATTTTAGTGCTTTTTGTTCTTTAAACTCATAGTTATGATAAGGTGCTAAAGCCGTGCCTTGCATGAATTGGAAGTGTCATTGTGTCTCTTGAATACACTAAATTATGTTTTTGTACTAATATTAGTGTCTTTGACTATGAGAATGAGTTATTTTATGGTGTTTTTGATCCTTTAATGTCAAAATCTTAAAAAACATATGTATTCCAGTTGCAGCTTTTTAGAATTGCTTAACGACTGCCAATGGCAACTTAACGATTTGTCAACACTTTGATATGATGATATGTTCAGTTACTTACTTGTTAGGTTGTTTCAGTGAGCCTAAACTATACCTAGAACTAGAAAGTGGAAAGTATTTAATTGCACTGAATCAAAACATTATAGTGCCGATGCAGCCTCGTTGGCCTTTATTGCTTGCAGATGTCAGGTTTGGTAAGGAGGGCTGGCTAGATAGAGAACAGTCCAATTGTTAGAGGTATAGGTAGATTAAGAAAGATTAAAGAACGAACCGGTTATTAAGAGATACTCCCTTCTGTCTCATATATAGACAAAGTTTTTTTTCTTTTTCTTTCCAGGTTTATTGAATAGCTGATGTTTCTAGTCTATATATGATAAACCAGATACATTAATTATTCAATGAATATGAAAATGAAATATTTGCTTATGTATGAGACCGAAGGGAGTATTTAGTTATAAACGTTTTATCTTTGGTCTAATACATGAGAGGTATTTGTGTTATTTATCCCTAATGAGAAAAGTCTCGCTGGTTGTTGTTGTTGTGTTATTTATCCCTTCACCGTTCCTTCCTTGAGTTTTTGATTTAATTGTCCGATCGTTTTGTGTTATCATTGCAATTGTTTGTTCAAGAATGATCATTAGCCTTAGCCTCTATCTTCCTTAGACTGATGTTGATTGTCTCTGTTAGCTATGATGGTTAGGTATTAATGAATGATGAATGTGTTCTAAATTTTGAATTTTATGAGCTTTCCATATGCTTGTATTTATAATTCACATATTATTTACTAATTTTTATTTGAAAGATGATTGACTTCGAGATCGATATGCACTTTAGACAATAATGTGGTCAATTTTTGTATAACAGGCATGACTGGGATAATCTGAAGAGTATGCTGTCGTTTCAGCTGAAGCAGGTATGGGGAGGTATGCTAGCATGCATTGTTCTTTATATTATGTTAATTCTTAGAGGTATGCTAGCATGTAGCGGTTTATATTTTGTGTCGTTCACATATTAGTTTATTGGAATTTTATTATTCATGCATCGTAATTCTTATACTTCAATCTTTTTTGTCTTTCTCTCCATAATTTTTGTACAGGTATTGTCCGAGTACCCTGAGGCAAAATTGACAAGTGAGCAGCAATGTGCTTCATTAGGAGAGTCCTACTCTGATCTGGTCAACAAATTGGATGAAGGTATCCCACCTTTAGTTCCACTGTTTTTTATGAGTACCATTAAATTTCATAGACATCAATTGTGCGAATTTAATATTATTATTTCAGTATTGAAAATTATATTATAATTCTAGTAGTCTTAAGTATGTGAAAAATATTATAAAATATTTAATTACTCTTGGCAAGAGCTAATAAAATTAGTTTGGGAATATCAATCTTAGAGATGTGGAATCCGTGTTTGGTACTCACTTTTCCCTTGGTGCATTTAATGGTTGTAGACTGTGAATCAGCTCAACTTTTCATTCTGTAGCAATCACTCTCTGCTACTTGTTTGAGAGTCTTGACTGGAGCAGTTCACAGTTGAACTGGACTGACCTGCTGGTACACTTATCAAAACGTTGGCCATATAGCTACTGGTGTGTAGCATTTCTACATATATATGTATATAGATAGATACTTTGATGCATATACATAAACTATTTAAAAAAAATATTGCTTAAAGAAAGCTCTATATTAACATATAATGTCATTTATTTTAAAATCATATTTTGAATTCTTTAAATAGTTTACTTTTGTGTTGGCCAACATTTATGTCTAGACTGGAGATAACTGACACTTAGTGAAACCAAAGCTTTTAGAAGAGTATCCATGAGAGATAAACTTCCTGGCGATTAGCATGTGTTGTGTTGATCAAGAGTATTCCATCCATTCTAGTTTCCAAATTTACTTTAAGCTATTTGATGCCATAATGTAGTGACACTCATTTAGCTGATAAACAATGGTTTTGAAAAGCAATTTTTGTAGACCCAACTCAGACTCTGTTCTTTCTTAATCATTGGCCTGCAACAAATCTCGAGTAATGATCTCCTTTAAGGGTGCATATGACATGTTATTTTTTGCTGAACTAAATCTTTCCCAATTAACTTTCAAATGCTTTTCTGGATTCCAGCACTTACATGTTTTATTGATGGCCCACCATTTACATTGCAAAGGGTTTGTGAGGTATGTTTGCTTCTTTAATCCGTTGTGCATTATTATATTCTGGGTCCAGTATCCATCAAGGTTAACATGATAGTATAGAACAGTGTTGTCTGATATTTTGTATGGCACAGATTCTATTGGAGGCAAAAAGCATTTATCCAAATCTTTCCAAGCTTGCTTTAGCTCTTGAAAAGGTATGCTTCATAATATAGCATGTGCACTTTCAAATTTGTTATATTTACAACAATAAAGATCCTGTATTTGTAAATGGTTAATCATGCATTTTAATGGTTAGCACATGAATTATAGATAACTTGGTTAAACATTTTGCCTGACTTCTGTATGGTGTTTTTCTCTGTAGAATTTGTTAGTTACATCTACATTGACAATTTGCACTGATCCTTATCCACAAGATCCAGTAGAAAAACCAGATGACCAAGAGAAGGCAAGTGAAATGCAGCAGCAGCAGCAATCTGATGGGGCACAAAATGGCGCTGAGACTGAGCCTGAGCCTCTTGTACCAGACACCGATGAAGTAATGGTTGAGGCTGATACGAGTGATGATGTGGCCGTTGAAATGGAAACTTTTGAAGATGCTAAATCATCAGAATTAGATTCTGAGCCAAATCTTGATCAAAAAATAGATTCCGAGCCAAATATTGATCAAAAAATAGATTCCGAGCCAAATGCTAATAATGCACAAGCTTCTTGATTATTACTATCCATATTTAAATCCATAGACCGATGAGCATAGACTCAGATGTTTTCTCGCAGTGAGCTCGAAATGCTGAGAACAAAGTGTTTTAGAATCATTTGATAGTGTTTAATGCTCTGGTCTGGTAATGGTTAGAGCAAAGAATTTCATAGCTATTAGAATCAGAACAGCTTTCCTGTTTTTGTATCTATTGGATGCTATGCTTGTATTAGTGGCACAAGCTTGAAAAACTCGTGGTGTAATCTGCTTTTCATTTGTGCTCTGATGTTATATTCAAACTTTTCATTTGTGCCCTGATGCTTTCAAAAATTAGTTCTTGAACTTCGCAATCCTTGTCGCCATGCCCTCTGCAGCAACTATGTTGCTATTATATTGGTTGGTTTTTGCGATTTTTGAGGTCATCTCGTCAACTTGTAACATCTTGTACAATCACATTTGCTTTCTTGCTTAAAAATTAATGGTGGTCCCTTCCCTTGTTTATCCGAGAAATAGAGGCAACTGAACATCTATTCAAACTTGAAAAAAGGAATAGACTACTCACGTGTTACAACGATTAGAGTCTGCGGACTTACGCATGTGTTGAACTTTGCAGAAAAACACGGTTTGAGAAGGGAGCAAGTAGAAATTAGTCAAACTATACGTTCCTAACGAAAGTGATATGAAGCAACTATTAATAAATGAGGAAGGTCAGCAACATCCATTTTTCAACACTTTCTATCACTCACTTTTTCATTGAAAGAAATCAATGTATGTCCCACCACTTTGTATGAGTTATATTTCTAAGGTGTAGACCCACAACAATTTAAATTAATAAAAGAGTGAGTATTATGGAGTGTTCAAACGAGAGTGTTGCTAACACTTCTCTTAATAAATTTGTGTCTATTATCTACGCTATATATAAATAGAATATTGTTATAAAATTAATATAAAATATTGCAAGATATTGTGTAACATAGAATAGTAGAAAAGAGTATGTTGTATTACTTCTCTAGTATGTCTTTACACTAAAACTTGAGTCTTATTTATATGATACAAATAGTAAGTTAATGATCAAATGTAATTAAACATCACTAACAATTCATTCACTAATGGGAGTTATAAGAATGTGGAAGATCAAGGATGGACATTCATTAATATTCATAACAAATACATTATTTTGGGGTAACTTTTTCACTTTTAGACAAATTTGTTTATAAGAATGTTATATTATTGATGGCATTAAAAAAGATAAGACAAAAATTTATCATATTTGTTATATAGTTGATGTCATTGAAAAAGATAAATAGAATTTGTTACAATATGAAAGTAAAATATATATACATATACATCTATATTTTTAATTAAAATAAAAATAATTTTAATCAGAATTTCATAAAAATTACATGAGTGAATTGACGGATATAATATAGTTTATTTTTATATTGATTGATTATTGAGGGTAACATATATGAAATCTACTTATTTAAATTTATATTAGTTGTTTTTCAATTAAGATTGTGATCAATAATTAGATAATTAAAAGATTTGAATAATTAGATAATTGTTGAAAGATCGGATATTTTGAATACCTCTTTTATGATATTAGTGAACTAATAAGATGATATAAATTACTATTCTGATTATATAATATTACAAATATATATAATGTTAGGATTTATCAAATTAAGGAAATCGAGAGAGAGAAAAAAATGAGAGAGAAGGAAGTATGATGGAATGTATAGATTTTTCAAAATGGTGTATCTTTACATGCATTAAAGTATAGTATTTATACTACTAAATTTACCACTATTTATATATATGATTTACTTTACTATTATAAGTTGACGTTATAGATAGACATTTCGACATAAATAGTAAGACATATAATTCTAGGATAATCTAGGTTTTAATAACTTTTTAGTTGATATGAATTTAAATATGATTAATAGATAAAGAGAGAGTTATTATAGAAAATAAGAGAGTATCGAAGGAAAGAAAGAAAAAAGAAGCAAATCTCGATGATCATATATATGTGATCGTGGAGATGCTTGATTCAGTGTGCTTTTGTAGGAATTCAATTACATTCACTCAGTCCTCTTCCCCTCATCCTCAAATCTTTTCTCTTCCACAGCCCATTCCTCAATGGCCTCAAGGTTAATTCATTTTTTTTTTGTCTCAATTTCATCGTAGATAGGAATCTCAATTTAAGCATTTTTGGTAATTTGTTTTTTGTGCAGGTAGATTTTGTGAATTTATTATGTATCCAATTTCTTAAGCTGTAAATTGATAACTCTTTGTTAATTTTTTGAAAAGAAAAATAACTTACTTCTAAACATACCTTCTTTGTCTGTGTAATTACAGGACAAGGTTTTGCGTCAGGAGTTGTAAATCTTGGTGAAATACAAGTTTCCGTGGTCACAAGGTTTGAACTCATTTGGAGCACTGCTATACTAAACCCGAAAAAAGCTGTTGCATTCTACAAGCCTGTAGGAATACCTCCCAGTTTCCATATCCTTGGTCACTATTGTCAACCTAGTGACAAACCTTTACGAGGTTTTGTACTTGTCGCAAAGGAAACAGGAATTCGTTTTCCCGAAACTAATGAGGAAAAGCTACCTGCTATGAGGAATCCTCTTGATTTTGAGTTACTTTGGAGTTCAAATGCGCCTGCCGATCTGGAAATTTCAAGTGGGTGCGGTTACTTCTGGCTACCCGAACCTCCTGAAGGTTACAAGGCCGTTGGCTACTTAGTTACAGACAAACCTGAAAAACCTAAGTTGGATGAAATGTGTTGTGTTCGTGCCGACCTTACTGACAAATGTGAACCTTACCGTGTAATATTTGCTGTTGCTTCTAGAATTCCAGAGTTATCGTTTCAGTTATGGAGCTCGAGACCTTGTGATCGTGGCATGCTAGGGAAAGGTGTTTCCGTTGGGACTTTTCTCTGCAGTAGTGGCTTGAGCAATGAAGAAGAGAACCCTATTGCATGCTTGAAAAACTTAAATGCTGCAATACAATCGATGCCTAATTTGCAACAAATTCATGGACTTATTAACCATTATGGCCCTACTGTTTTCTTTCACCCTGAGGAAATTTACTTGCCATCTTCTGTTGATTGGTTTTTCAACAATGGAGCCCTTTTGTACAGAAAGGGTATGTGTACAGGAGAGGGAATCGATGCAACTGGCTCAAATTTACCATCTGGAGGATCAAACGATGGCCAATTTTGGATAGACTTGCCGAGTGACGATCGAAGGGATTTTATCAAACGCGGGGATTTAAAGAGTGCAAAGCTTTATGTTCATGTGAAGCCGGCTCTTGGTGGGACTTTTACAGACATTGCAATGTGGATATTTTGCCCTTTCAACGGACCAGCCACTTTGAAAGTGGGAATAAAAAATATACCTTTGAGCAAGATTGGAGAACATGTTGGTGACTGGGAGCATTTCACACTTCGTATATGTAACTTTGCTGGAGAGCTCTATAGTCTATACTTCTCGCAACACAGTGGCGGTGAATGGACGGACGCATGTGACTTGGATTATATCGATGGAAATAAAGCTATTGTTTACTCGTCAAAAAGTGGACATGCAAGTTACCCTCGTCCTGGAACATATATCCAAGGATCTTCAAAACTAGGACTTGGCATTAGGAACGATGCTGTTCGTAGTAATTTGTATGTGGACTCGAGTATCCATTATGAGGTTGTTGCGGCTGAATATCTAGAAAATTTTGTCGCTGAGCCTAATTGGTTGCAGTTTATGAGAGAGTGGGGTCCCAAAATTATTTATGATTCAAAAACTGAGTTGGATAAGGTTATCAATGCGCTTCCACGCGTGCTTCAGTATTCAATGAGAAACTTGATTAACAAGTTACCGGTGGAGCTGTATGGTGAGGAAGGTCCTACTGGGCCAAAAGAGAAAAATAATTGGATACATGACGAGAGATGGTGAGGTAGGTGTTTGGTTGATGATTTATGCACTAATGATGGAATAGTTGCAAATGTCTCACAATTGGATTGAAATGAATGAGAATTCTTACACTCACTGCTGCTGTCTAGAATTCAACTTGTTTTGCAGATCCAAATTTGTTTAGCAAGAGATTTTACAGCTACCATGCAGTTTCCTTGATAAATTATGCTAGCATTGAATCATGTCAAAGATTCATATTCCTTATACCAGATAGAAATGTGAGGCCCTGCACAGTTTCTTCGGCATATACTACAAAAGGCAAAAACAACTCATTAGTCAGGTCACAGTTTGATTATTTCCTCAGCAAATTGGGCACTTGGAATTTAAGGGGGGGCATTAAGATAAATATGTTTATAAAAGTTGTAATCTTCGTGTTTATAGATTGATAGATGAGGAAATCTCAGACATATATATCTTAGACTGATTGATAAACATTAGCTATTGTAGGAAATTTTGAAGGAGTAACATTAGAAGTATATTCTTGAGTAATTGTAGGAGGTAGGAGCCTAATCTGTTGATCTTTATTCTTGTGTATATATTCAGATCATGTCAATGAAAAAGTTTGACAGATACATTAGCTAAATATAATGATCAATGAAAAGAAAAAAAAAAATCAATACTCCTTGTGTGTCACAATAATCTTTTGACCTCATGATTTCTCTTACTCAAATATATATGTTCCTTTTAAAATATAATGATTATTTCTTCTAGGGAAATGCTAAAGAGTGCCCTTAGGACATTGGTTAGGGGAACAAAAATAGAAATATTGTGTTGGAATATGGTGAAAAATGATGAATTCAACTTTTTAAAAGTCTTAAAAATTATTTTTTTTAATATAGTTAGTGACAAATACGTATAATTAATAAGTGAGTAACATTTGTACTTAAAGAACTAAAGTTGCCAACCTTTGTGTATGAAAATTAAATAGAAAAAACGAAGAGTTGATATTAGAAAAATAAGACAGTCCTTAACAACTATAATTACAAAGGGTTGGTATAAATTATCAGCAAAATTTTATCACTTTGAATGATGATATACAAGTTTGTGAGCATAATTCATCTGCCCCATTTGAGTTACCAAAAAATATAATAGTTGTAATCATGCACAACTATTAGAGAAGCGAAGGAGGACTAAGAGTGGCATCATTACAGTATTCCAATAATTAGATTACACGACATGTTTTTTTTCTTCAAAATAACAATATTAATCTCACAGCATATATGTTTCACAAATTGATTATTTAAATTACTGATACATAACAGAGAACTTTGAAATCTTTTATTTCTATGTGATCAGAGAAGCTTTGTTCTGCTACCTTTCTTCAACAAAGATGCGCATGGTGCTATTGGAGATGCTTAAACAAACTTTTCCTGTCGAAAGTGATCAAACAAAGGACATGTTTGAGTTTGAGTGAAATGAAATAAACAAAGAATTAAATGAAAGATATGTTTGAGCTTGAAAATAATATGAAAAGGTAACACCATATATAAGTTATTCCTGTCTTCATAAAACATGAATTTTCTCTATTCTTTTGAAATTTGAAGTTTCTAAGTAAAATGCTTCAATTCTTTAATCATCTTTAAGTCTAAATAATTGCACACAAATAATTTTTTTTTGAAACAAAATATATCAAAGTGGGTCTATAATTATGATGTAACAGTTATTTTTAAGCTCAGGCTTAACTCATTTAACAAAAAAGCTATAAACAAATTGAAGGCAAGAGTGAAAGAGGGAAAATAAAATATTACCAGCAAGCCACTAAGCCACCTTTAAAATGTGAAAGGCTTCCAAGTTGATGAGGAATGGTTCCAACAAGAACATTATAACTAAAATCAAGGTACAACAAATGAGAGAAATTTCCAAGTTGATAAGGGATTGTACCCTCGAGACGATTCTCTGAAAGATCTATTGCAACTGTGAAAGACTAACAAGATCATTTGGAATTCTTCCGCCATCAAATGAACCTTGGAGTTCAACGAATCTCAACTGTTGTGGAGCTGTAGCTGATGCAAAACATGTTGGCTGGTGAGATATGCTCTCCTTGAATTGAAGGAAAGCCTTATGTTGGATGATCACACTAACCTTTTTTCTACTTGAGAGAGCAAGAGTGATAGTTGCTGTGCATGGGAAGGAATCGGTTATCGGTTGTAGCAATCAAACTGGCCATGTTGAAATGCTTGATCAAACAGTCATCAGATTGGTTCCTTTTCCAAGGAGATCAACGCATCATTGATGGAGTTGCAGCATTTAAAGTATCTGAACCTCAATTGGAATCGATTTCCAAACAGTATTTTCCCAGATATATTTTGATTCTCAAATACTTATATTTATATCTTTGTTGTCTATTATCTGTTTTGTCTGTTTTTGTTGTTTTGAGAAAATATTGGTGAACTCTATTGATGTTGTAGGTTTGTTTGATCTAGGTTTTGCACCTATTTTTTTCTTTTGAATTTTAGTCCATAGTTTGTATTTTGAGTTTTAACATTTAGTTTAAATTTATTTTTTTATTGAAGTATCTTGGCCATATCGTATTTTGAATTTTAAATTTCTCCCGTATCGTATCAAGTAACCGGGCTTCATAGGTATATACAAAGATAATCAATTTATCATACTTTTCTTTGTCTACTTTTCTTATGGTCAAATATACCCTCCCATACAAAATAAGTTGAAAAAATATGTTCCTTTTTTTTTTTCAGTTGATAAAACTCCCTCATACAATTCATACTAAAACTTTTAGTTAAAAGCAATTGTAGCAACCTGATATACAAAATATTCCAATAGAAGTGACCGCTATATTATTATGGGCAAAAGGGAAGCAATTGCAACCACCCAATTTAACTGAATCAAAATAACACGTTGGCGCTGCCTAAAGAAAATTGGGACAAGATCGCAATGTGTTTGTCAGACTCATTATTTTTATGAATCAAGGCATCAGTCACAGCCACACAGAAATAACATTCACAAAGAGTAAGATGAAGAGTATCAAGGGAGAATGAACAACTGATCTGGCCGGTATCCAAGACCTTCTATCCAGTACTCGTGCACTTAACGTGTGGTATCAATACAGCAACAAAATTTAGTTAATCATTCGACATGTACAAACTTCTATAATTGTAGAAAGTCACATATCTTTAAATACCCTGATAGGCAAAGTAACTGTATTCTTCATCAGCTTCACACGAAAACCAAAAGAATTTGATTACCAATCACGACATTTTGGAACTGGTCACGGTCTGCACATTCACCAAATCCCAAGGCCAAAATACCTACAAAAGAATGAAAATATACATTATAATATAATGAAATGATAAATAGAAAGGTAACTGATGATTGAGAGATGAAGATAGTTTAAACCTGAAAAATTAGAAGGATGAAGTTCCTAGTCCTAATGAAGAGTATCCAGCAGCCTTCATCTCCTTCAGTGTTGAGGACAACCAGTCCAAACCCTCATAAAGGCCATCGCCCTTAAGTGCACAGGTGCCTTGTATGTGCCATTTTCTATTCTTTAGATCAAAGAGACCTAATCCGTCACACACTTCCCTTGCCGTCATCGCTCCTCTCTAGAAAAGAAGAGGAAAACATTTGCAGTTATAGCTAAATTAAGGCAAACTTAGGAGTAAGCTAGTTAATTGAAGAGGAGTTATCAGCTAGCAATACAAGGATATACATAATCATACAAAAGAGCAAGTGTTTTTAGACAGATAGAAGTCCCACTGATGAAATTTGACATATTGGGAACGAAAACAGTGTCAGTCATGAACCATGATCATGTGGGAAAGATTACATAAAGAATTCAAGTGGTGTACAAGTAAGAATTGAACTTGAACGTGCAATACAAAAAGTCACAGATTCCACCAAAACTCAAGTCTCACTAGCATCAAGACTTTTTGTGGTCAAGCATAATGATGGGAAGACAAGAAAACCGTTTTTGCTTAAAAAAGTTCTTGCTTGTGTGCTTTGAAATTGAATTTCTTATTATATTATGAGGTTACACTAACCTCCCTCAAGAATTGAAAAAAATACACGGGTTAGAATCAATGGCGGATATGACGGAAGGCCAAACATCCACCATATAAACACGCCATTGGAGCCTATGTTGTTGCCATGGCGGGCACCCCTTCACAAATTGTCTATGGTGGTTATCCAAAAACCCGCCACGCCGTTCCGCCATGGCAGCGCCATGGTCCCCATTTAACAACACTGGTTGGATCGTCCTAAAATAAGTTTGCTTCCCTTTAACTTAGACAACAGAAAGAAAGCATAAAATAAATCAATTAAAGAAGTTGCTACAAGATCAGAACTGACTCAGAATGTTCACATGGAGAACACAAATGACACGATCTGTTGGATGTATCATGCATCATCCAATAATGACAACATATAAAAATAGTGAAGGCTATTGTCAACAGCCAGTAAATAAATAAAGAATATTTTCAACTGTACTTGGTTCTTGTGGTTGGTGGCCTATTGGCAGCGGAATAGAGTTTTTCCACTTAGTACCAGACTAATTACACGGATGGGTGAAAAGAAAAACAGAAAACTGAAATAGAGAAAAAATAGATTTCTTTAGATACGCATGCACGTGCAAAAGGTGCAGGATTCTTTTTGTAACAACCAGCATTATATGAGGAAAGAAATCCTTAAACTTTGAACCATATTCCACATATTGCAACTATTTAAATGACTGATATAAAGCCTACCCCTTCAATGTTTGCACTGGTATGTGCATGAATTATGGCACATTGTGCTAACTATAATAGTACTCGGTAAAAATTGACAACCAATTCACATGATTTGACTTTAACTTCATCTTTACACGTATAAGTTATAGGTCATTCAGATGGAAGAAGTAGAGCACAGATCAAGATACACATACCAGGTCTTGTTTGTTGGCAAGTACCAAGATGACACTGTTGAGCATAAACGGGTCATTTATGATTGTCTGCAAGTAATCCATAGATCAATTCAAAGTCTGTTTGGAATAACATGTTGTGTGCGTGTGTGTTAATTTGTAAGTTTCTGGGCTTATCACCTGAAATTCCTGTTTTGCTTTCCCAATTCTCTCGCGGTCCAGACTATCAACAACATATATCTGTATAAACATGCACATATGTATTAACCTTGATACATTAACCCAATCTCCTGACTTTTCAGTCCTATAGGATATAAGAATAATTGTAGCAAAAGGAAAATTTTACAAAACCAAATGACACAAGTTGCGTTTTTAATATGAAAAACACATAAAATCACAAGCATCAATGCTTACCAAACCATCTGTGTTGTTAAAATAGTGCCTCCAGAGTGTCCTCAGTTTCTCTTGGCCTCCAACATCCCAAACCGTGAAAATAACATTCTTATACTGAACTTTCTCAACGTTGAAACCTGCAATGCAGACAGACTCATATGCCTCAAGGCTCAAACAACAATGGATTATTTCCAATTATAATTTTCGTTCTGCTAAACCAAAATACCATATATGTTTGCATCCATTCAATTCACGCAAACCCACCACAGATATTTGCAGTACAATTACAGAGGGGAAAATCTCTGTTTCATCGCACAAACTGAAACCAACTCCATCAAAAAAAAGTTTGGTAGAACAACATCAGAATTAATGAGGGTAATAAACCAACTCCACTCACAAGCATATTCAAACCGACAAAGAAAAACAACCAAGAAGATAATTAGCAAGCATAAGCTAAAAACACTTTAACCATAATAACCAAACACAATTTTAACAAGATATCTATGATCTATCTCTAAGAAATTTTAACAAAAAACAATGAACTTAATGATTGAGTTTATGAAATAAAACCCACCAATTGTCGGAACAGTAGATAAAACTTCTCCAATGTGAAGCTTGTACAATATAGTTGTTTTTCCAGCAGCATCAAGACCAAGCATGACAACCTAAACCACACCAAATTTGAAAGAAAAAAAGAATTACAATCAAAAAATTGCTTTTTTTTTGTAATGACAAGTGTTAGTATGTTAATTGTTATGTTAGTTTTTTTCCTCTTTACCTGAAACTCCAACTCGTTAACCCTTAGTTCAAACCAGTATTTGATTTTAGAAGTGGAGAATTGATTTTGACAAATTTGGTTGCTCTAGAGTAGATTTATTTTTATCTTTCTGAATTGATTCAAGAATTGATTTTTACACTGAAGTTAATTTACCAAGTAACTTGTACATAATAATATATTCAAACATAAATCACTTTGTCTTCACTTTTAGCCAGAATCAATTTTACATAACAGACATTAAAACTCTATTAATCATAGATATGAGTTAATAATGAAACACAAGATCAGCATTTTTATGAAGAAAAAAATGACATTTATTGTTATGATATTAATTAAAAATTAAAAGAAAAAAAAAAGTTGATTACCCGCATCTCGGTATTGCCGAAGAAGGAATCGAAGAGTTTACGAAAGGCTTGACCCATGCGATCACAAATTATTGAATTCTGAAAAGCAAAGGGAAGGGAAATTGAATTGCGTAGATTTCTTTGTTCCTTCTTCCCAGTTGCGTTTCTTCTGATTCTGATTTGATTTGGAAAAACGAATGAACCAATTCTCACCACTTTGTTAATGTTAATATGATACTAACTAACTAACTAAATTACATTACAATATAATAATAATGGAATCTTTATTTCACCTTTTTTGTTTTTTAAATATCAATTACTAACTTTTTTTTTTTTAAGGAAATATAAATTACTAACATGGTGATTTGTATTCTTTTTTTAGGGAACACGATAATTTGTAGTGTCTTCTAAAAGAAATTCAAAGTGTGATACTTGTTAAATAAAGTTTTTTTTATAGCATTTTGGTCAAAAAAAATTAAAATAATAATAATAATATAATACTTCCAATACAATTGAGTATATTAAATTGAACAACATGACTACTTGTTAACGTGGTCTCTCCTGTAAGAGCGTGGACTACCACATTTGTTTGTCGCGTAGTAAACTTCATTTGAGAGTTAGTAAGCGGAGAGTTTTTTTTTTTTTTGAAAAGGCAAATTTTATTCACGTCGAGATTATACAAGGAGCACAAAATCCACGGAAAGGGAGAAAAAAATACAAAATGGCGGCACATATATACGGAACACCACCACGCCTAAAACAAATAAAGGCCACGGACAATGAGGCTGGACTATACTCAACAGACTAAGCATACCACCGCCTCAAAACCGAAAAAACCAAAAGGAACAGCAGCTGCTTAGCCATGACAGCAGCCGCTGCACAGATAGCAGCACAACAACAGCTGGCACGGCCTCCCTAAAAAGGACCACAGAAGCACCCAAAAAACAACACCAACCTACACAATACCAAAAGAAACCCCTGAAGCTAACACTCCTGCCTCCTTCCTTCCCTATTGAGACAAGAAATTGGATCCCAACTCCACTCATAAAAAAGGCAAACCGGAAGTTTTGTCTGACTCAAAATCCACCTCCAAGACAATACTTTAATCTTCTCCACCGCCTCATCCGCCTCATAAATTCTCCGGTTGAAAATATTATCATTACGGACTTTCCACAGTACCCATAACGTTGCTAGCCAAACAAGCCACCGACCTTTTTTAATCTTCTTGTTTCTTTCCCACCCTCCCCAACATTCCCAACGGACAAAAAAGTTAGGAGGGATAAGAAAAATACAATCTAACCACAACATAAGTTTGGACCACACCACGGAAGCAAAATCACAATGAAGGAGGAGATGAAGAGAGGTTTCCTCCATCCTTGTACACAGGGGTGGCCCTGAGGGCGGGCGCGAGGGGCGGCAGCCCAGGGCACCACCTTTTTAGGGGCACCAAAATTATTATTTTTATTTAGTAGTTAGTACTATATAGATATATTGCTTTTTAATTCGTTTTGATTCATTCTATTGAAAATATATTTTTAGATAACTTTGATTATAAATAAATATTTTTCAACAAAAAATGCAAGAAAAAAAATATTGAAATAATTAAAAGGGTACAATTTATTGTTTCGCCCAAGGCACCAAAAATCCTAGGACCGGCCCTGCTTGTACATAAATCGCACAAGATGGAACCCTCCATAGGTACCACATTCTGCAACGCAAGATTCACCTTTGAGCGAATCCGGTCAAGAAGAACCTTCCATGCGAAGGCCACCACCTTCGAAGGTGCCGGAATTTTCCAAAGTTGTTTGAAATTCCACTTGTCATCCTCCCTCCACCTATCTTCACGTAACACTAAGCCTTCCAACCTTCCATAAGCCGACTTGGCCGTAAAAACACTCGTATCTTCCAAACTCCACCTCCACCCATCCTCCTCTTCCGACCACACCATTCCATCCAAGTCCTCCTTTAGGCTTATAAGCAACTCCTCTTCCCACATAAAGATATGTCTTCTCCAATGAAACCTCCACTCCGAACCAAGGTCTGAATGCTCCCCCCACCAACGCTTCCTTTTGATTAGATACCGAATAAATTCTAGGATACTTTAACCAGAAACATTTCTCTCCTTTCCACCTATCATTCCAAAAACTATATGAAAACCATTCCCCACTTTTCTCTCCACCACCAAGTTGAACCAATCATGACCACCAAAGTCTCCTAATTTTGCCACATCCTTCCACCAAAGAGATGAATACCGAGGCCACACCATATTAGATCCTTCCATTAAGCGGAGAGTAAAAAGAGATAGACATGTTGTGATGATGTATCCAAAGGCAGAGATGTCCTCCCTTCTCGAAATGAAACGCGTCGTTCGTGGTTTTTGAATCAACTTCAAAATCAATATTATTAAGGGGGGTATATTAAATTAGGATTCTAAAAGATTTTAAAAGACTTTTTTATCATGAAAAAGTCTTGTGGTATTCAATCAAGACTATTTGCAATTTAAAAAAAAGTCTTGTGGTATTCAATCAAGATTCTTTGTCATTTAGAAAAAATCTTGTGTATTCAATCAAGGTCACTTAAAAAAAATCTTGTGGTTTTTAAAATCATTCAAATTTCGAAGGATTGTTTAATAAATTGGATTTTGTGGGATTTTCTAGTGGAATTTTATCATGAAAAAGTCTTCCTTGAAAACATGAAATTTCTTAGGATTGTTTTTTTTGTTAAGATTTTACTATCTCTCTCCTCCCTTCTCTATCTCTCTTCCCCTCTTTATATCTATCTCTCACTCTCTCTTTCCCTCGTCTCTTTCTCTCTCTCTCTATCTATCTCTCATCTATCTCTCTCTCTCTCTCATAAAAAAAGGTAAAATAAATAAAAGAGTATGTATTGAGAATAGTGTAAAAGAGAGTATGTTATGATCATTTTTTTTTTCAATGAGTCTTTACTATTCATAAAATCTGTTGAAATCCACAAAATCATTTCAAATCCTTTAAAATCTTATGAGTTAAATCTATTGAAATCCAAATTGTAAAAATCATCAAAATCATTAAAATCATACAAAGTCTTTTAAGATTCTTAAGATTTTTTTAAACAAAAATTATCATTTAAAATTCTAATCCTACACACCCTCGTAAATTGCATGTTACTTAACCATTGCAACACATTTCATAAACCCAACGCTTCTCTCACATCAACTCGATAAATATCAACGAAACTCATAGTCTTTGCAACACAAAGGCGCCATCACCATCTCAGACACATATACCTATACATGTCCTATTTAGAGTGGTGAAGAACACTTCATATATGTTGCATTTTAGCCTACCTCGCACATGATGCTATCATCGAACATGACCAGAAGAAACTGAAGGTGCATGTGCCGAAAGCGCAACATCACGTTGTACAACATGAGAAAGCTATTGTGCATGTCATTTAGTTCTTAGGTGGTAACCCAAGGGTAGTTTTGTAGCACAACAAGGATTTAGAGATGTTGCTTAGACCCACAAAATTTCGAAGACAAAATTCATTTTAAGGTAATATATAATATCTCAATACATAAAATACTCATAAATTCTATTGGAGATTAAAAATCGTCATTTCTTTCTTTAAATAATTAAATTTGATATAAAAAGTTGTGTTGTAGTTCAGTGAAACATATAAATTTTGGTTTTTGTCGTGTTTTTGGAAGAAGAAAAAAATCAACATATCAAACACGGTTTGAGAATGAAAATAAGAAAGGGGTAAAATAGTAATTTAAACATAGTTATACAACTTGGAAAGCTCAGAAACTTCTCTCTCTCATGCTCCGTCACGTGAGAGTTCAGACCAAGAAGATGAGAAAAAGTTTGTCTTGCATGCAACAATCAAATCCTTCCGACTAGGTCAGTTTTCTTCTTAATTTTCCAATTCAAATTTGGGGTTTCAGTGATTCGGTAGCAATTGGATTTGTAGTAAACTTGATGAGTTCAATTCAATCGTGATTTTACAATTCCCAATAGATTTAATCATCAAAATATGGTAAATTCAATTGGGACTTAATTTGGATTAACTTGTAAGGCGTAGGTTCATACACTATGGTGGATTGTGTAGTACTACAATATAGCTAATTGAAGTTTCTGTTTATAAGATTTTATGCTTGTGTTAACTTGCTACTAAAATACTACATGGATGTAGTAATTACATTATAGTTTGAAGTTTAGTTGAAGAAGCTCACTGAGATTTGTATTTTCTATATGTTATGACTTATGACTTTATGTACTTTCTAAAAGAATTGTACCTTGTACTCATTGTTCAAAAAACTGTGTTGTAGTACCTATGATTTAACGCATTAAATCCATCCGATCTGAACTGTTGATAGTCATGGCTCCTCTGAATCCCTTGAACGTGAAGAAACAGACACCCAATATATCATCTCCTTCCTCTCAAGATATTCTAATCCGCGAAACGCTGCGTATCAGTGCCCAATTGGCATCCTCCACACCACCCCTCCTTGATACAACCACACCATCCACCTTGAGATTCATCTGCTGCGAGGAAATCGATGGCCGTCGATGGAATTACGTGGCAGAGACCAATGCCTCCGGGCAATTCAAGAATAATTCCTTTCGCTCTCTCAGCTTACAAACCCCTAAGCCTCCTCTTGATGAAATGATGTCATTCATTACATCCTACGTTGTTCCCGAAGGTTTCCCTCACACTGTAACCCCTTCCTATGTCCCCTACATGACTTGGAGGGCTCTCAAGCACTTTTTCGGTGGAGCAATGGGTGTTTTCACTACTCAAACCCTTTTGAGTTCTGTCGGCGTCTCTAGAAACAGAGCCACTCCTGCTGCTGCTGCTGTTGCTATCAACTGGATTCTCAAGGATGGAGCTGGTCGTGTCGGAAAGATGCTTTTCGCTCGCCAAGGCAAAAAATTTGATTACGATCTCAAACAGCTCCGTTTCACCGGTGATCTTCTAATGGAGTTGGGTGCCGGGGTGGAACTGGCAACTGCTGCAATGCCACATCTTTTTCTTCCTTTGGCTTGTGCCGCTAATGTGCTCAAGGTTTGATGTTTTTTGTTTGTTGTTGTTGTGATGAGCAATTCACTTTCATGTCAGTTGTCCAGGCTAATTAGTTTATTCATGCTTTTAGAATGTTGGTGCTGTAACATCAACATCAACTAGAACACCAATTTACAAAGCCTTTGCTAAAGGAGAAAACATTGGTGATGTCACTGCTAAAGGAGAATGTGTTGGCAATATTGCAGACCTGGTATGTTTATCAACTTCAACAATTATTTTTGAATGCAGTCTTGTTAAATTTTGGTGCCATCTTTTCTTGCAACAATATTGCGGTCAAGAACCCTTTGTTTCATTAAAATATCACTTTTATTTGAAATATTTTAGTATGTTGAAGCTTTTAAAATATTTTGAATTTAAAAATGTATGCTTTATAGATTTTTGGGTGTATAAACTTTATACATCTAGTTTTGAATGTATAAAGTCATCTAAAAGCAGCATCCAATTAAACCTATAAAATTGTTATGAGCCTTGTCAAAACAAAAAAAATTATTGTTATGAGCCAATTTGAAAGAGGTAGAGGAAGACCTAGGAAAACTATTAGAGAAACCATTAGAAAGGATTTAGAGGTCAATGAGTTGGATCCAAATTTGGTTTATGATAGAACACTATGGCGTCATTTGATCCATGTAGCCAATCCCACTTAGTGGGATAAGGCTTGGTTGTTGTTGTTGATGAGCCAATTGAGCATTATAAACAGCTTTCAGTATCTACTCCCTCCGTTTCAAAATGAGTGTCACTTTAGCAAAAATAATTTGTTTCAAAATGAATGTCATTCTCACTTTTCAATGTACTATTAATTACTTTTTTCCAATAGTACCCTTAATTATTATTATCCACACAACTTTCAAACTATCATTTTGTACTTTAATTTATAATGATGACAAATGCACCAATAACTAGCGAGGCTATTTTAGTAAAAGTATCATATCTTTTGACAACATTATTCCATTCCTTAATTTGTGTGCAATTGGCTAAAGCGACACTCATTTTGAAACGGAAGGAGTATATTATAGTATGACATATTGTGCTTTCTATTTGCCATAAAACAATTTGATATTTTAGCTTGTGCTTTTTTTGTCACTAAACTAACTTATCTCCAAGTTTTTTTTAAAAGGGTCATGCTATCAAGTGCCCTAAGGGCACTTGTTAAGGATTTAAATTAGAAACGATTGCTGAAATTTAGGCAGAAAAAGTTACTTTTTATTGTTTCAATGTATTGAATGCACAATTTTCAAGATAAATTTTCCATTTTAAACTTCTTAACAAGTGAGTGCCCTTAGGGCACCTGTTAGCATTTCCCTTTTTTAAATACCTTTAGAATCTTGTATAAAGGAATTTTGTGCTGGTAACCTTGAATTTTGCTTTTCCCTCTTTTGATGAAATCAAATACTGAATCTCTTTTGCAATTTGCAGCTAGGTACTGGGTTCAGCATAATGATTGCCAAAAGTAATCCGTCTCTTATCACCACCTTTTCCCTCCTTTCATGTGGATATATCCTTAGCTCTTATAAAGAGGTTTGGTTTTGTGTTTCTAATTATGATGCGTATGTAGCTGTATATCAAATCCAGTGGTTTTGACAATAATGCTTACTGTATCAATAGGTAAAATCTGTTGTTTTGCACACACTTAACTCTGCAAGATTCAGTGTGGCGGTAGATTCATTCCTCAAGACAGGTATCGTAACACTTCTGTAGTGGCACTAGCATCCCAACACAATATATAATATATCTTCCAATATGTATGTGTGTGTGTGTGTCGTAACACTTCTGGCGGTAGATTCATTCCTCAAGACAGGTATCGTAACACTTCTGTAGTTGCACTTGTGTATCTTTTTTACATCATCAAATAGTCAATCTTTATCGTAATTATTGAGCAATCTGTTCTCATTTACATAGTCATTTTAATGTCTACAAGCACTAAAGTTCTCTGATATACTATTCTGCCATATGCTTCATTCATATTTTAACTGAACTAATCCATTTCAGGACAAGTTCCCACTTTGCGGGAGGGCAATTTGAATGAGGACATATTTAGTTTTCCATGGAAAGACAGACCTGTTGTCCTTGGTATTACAATGGACTGAAATAAATTTACTTGTCAACTCCAGCCATTTTGTCTGAATAATTAAAACTGAATTTTTCATTTTAAATGACTGTGTAGGATCAAGAATCAAGGACGCTTTCCAAAGCCCTAGTGCATATGTTGCCATAGAGCCCTTGTTTGATGCATGTCCTTTACTAAGAGCAAAATAATTTTTAACTATCCTGAATATTTATACTTTGATTGACATTTCTGTATGATACATCCTTACGTTCTTTTAAATTGATTGCAGAAGGAGAGGTATATTGTGACATATAATCCTTCAAAATCTAAGGTCCATGCTGTCCTCAAAGATCAGGCGAAGTCAGACGACATTCTAAAAGCAGCATTCCATGTGAGATATGACTGTCTTGCAACTTTATAGCACAGTTGGGGAGTTCTTATTTCGGAAAATACTTAAAATAACCTTATTTTCCAGGCTCACGTGCTCTCGAATTTTATAAAGTCGTTGAATGAAAGTAAGGTCTCGTCTTGGAAGCAAGGGGATGATCTTAATTCAAGTGTGATGCTCACAGCTGCTGATCTTGAGGCTTGTATTGCTGATTCTTGTAAAGTTGTCACAAATGCTTACTGGCTTTTCAAGAATAAAGCCCATGAACAGGTAATGGAGCAAGACTATCTTGTTTGTTCTGCATCATATATTACATGTCTACACTAAAATATTTGTGGACCTGGCTTTGAATAAGTTGTTTTTTTGAAATGTAATTTTTGGAATAATGTCTTCAATTTTCTGACACTTGGATAATATTGTATTTTGTTAGTAACAGACCCCAGTTAGGAGTGCATACAAAGGAGAAATATGGATGGGCCTAGTGGTAAAATGATTAAATATGCTAAGTAGAGTAATTAGGAGAGAGTAATTATATAATAGAATTAGTGGATGTAGCCTGTAGGACCACTAGGGAAGTAGGGTAAAATAAGAGATTTAGGAAAATAATATGTTATAAATAATGGAATGGAAGAGAATGAAATTATCTAGGCATTTTTTGAGAGAATAGTGTTGCTCTTCTGACATTCAAAATGTCCAGGGAACACAAGTAAAAGACCAAAAAACCCGGCGGTAGTTAACTGCCGCTGGGTTTCTAGTTATAACCCAACGGTAGTTAAATACCGTTGGGGGTATTTTAGTAATTTACTTGTGTTGTTAAGAACTTCTAAATGTCACAAAAGCAATTGTCTTGAGAGAATTAGGGCCTTGGGGCAGGGTGTTGCAGGCCCTTGAATATCTGTAGTAGTTGTAGACAGAAGATTGCTTTTCTGACATTAATAACTTCACAATGATACAAGAAAATTACCTAAAAGCCCCCAACGGTAGTTAACTACCGTTGGGAAAAACAGGCAGCAGAGCGGTAGTTAACTACCGCTGAATTCATTTAGCTTTCCCACTCTCGCTTAGACACTCTTCCAATTGCAGGTCACCCACTTTCATAGATATTGTACTTGGCAACCTTTTCCCTTATCTCTCAAACTGCAAATTACCACCGCCACCAATAACCTCCTCAACCTCACCCATAAATTTCCCCACATTTTGCTTATTATATTTTTTTGATGTAGAATCCAAATTGAATTTTTCAGTTTAAGATGTTATACTGTTTTCTACTCACAGAAGATCTTATAAAATCTTCAATTTAATTTGAAAAAGAAAACTAGTAACTGAAGCACCTAAGTTAACATATCACCGTCACAATCAAACCACATCCTTTTCCTTTTCTAATCAAACTTGTTGACTCAACCATGAAAACCCATTTTCCTTCACCGCAAACTCAAAAGTCACAACCTTAAACTTTGATCCATGAATTCGTAGGGTGTTAGAAGAAGAAAGGGCAGACAACAAAGGTTAGTGATCTATGGAAATAAGGAATTATGGAAATAAGGAATTGGCCTATTTATCAAATCATAGTGGCTAGCCTGTTATGAATAAGGAACAAGAAATAAGGAATAACTGAAGAAATGAATTCAGCAGTAGTTAACTACCGCTGGGGCCAGCGGTAGTTAACTGCTGCCTGTTTTTCCCAGCGGTAGTTAACTACCGTTGGGGGCTTTTAGGTAATTTTCTTGTGTCATTGTGAAGTTATCAATGTCAGAAAAGCAATTTTCTTGTAGACATGTAGTTATTGGGCCTCTTTTCTTAAAATGGATTGATCCAAAGAGAGGCCTAGTGCATATACATGATAAATCTATTTACTTGCAGGGTTGGACAATGTCAGAATCACTTCTAAATCCTGGGCGAGCTAGGCTGTGTCAAAGTTGATAATAGATGATATTAACATATCCTCAGCTGGCTGTTTTTGGATTTTGAGTGCCTAAGTTCCTGGGCCTGCTCTGTATGAAAAATGAGTCAGGCAATTTCCACTGTGTAAAGAGGAGTCACAATCCTCAAGTTGATCATGCTATCTTTGAAGCTCAAAAGCCAAGTGAACTTTCCTCTGGAGGCATGCATACATAATTTTAAACAGAATTAGTTATATGATTGAGTTGTTAGCATGGCGCATCACCACATAGATACCAATGTGCTTAAAGGACCCCCTCTCCCCCAAAAAAAGGTGTATTGCTATGTTGTTTCTATATTCTTTTTTCTTAGTTCTTTTTGCAGTGGTGATCACTCCGTTTAAGTTTTAGTTTCAATTTTGCATGATTTTAAAGTTGAGTTTGTAAACTTGTTCATATATAAACAATAAAAGACCAGTGTAATATGTATGATGCATGCTAACGGCATAATGCATGCATCAGGGCATTATATACTGATCTTTCCAATAATCTATTGATTTTAAAGTTGAGTTCGTAAAGTCGAGTTTGTAAACTTGTTCATACAAGCTTATAACATAAAAGAAAACAAATCCAAAGGCTTTTCCTATACTATACCGTTAGCCTGGACATACCCTCCTGAAGTATTATTATTGTCGTTTTGAATATTTTTATTATCTTATCAGTAAATTATTAAATGCTAGTCTTGGATGTTGAACGCAGGATAGGACATGTTGTGATATACATCTCTACCTTGTTGACCATTTTTTTATCGAGAGAACCATAGTGCATATGATGAGAGAAATACTTTGTAAAGGAATGAGAATAATATAGAAGTCGAACAAGGTTGCTACCATTTACCATACTACCGGAAAATCATTTTCAAACTAATCCTCAAGGTTACTTGTCCTTGAAATAATTAAGGTTACATTTTTGTTCGATAAAGAGGAAATACGTCAACAGGATCCGCGAGTTCTTACTCCTTTTGTTTTTGTCTTAGTCTTGACATTTTATTATTCTACTTGCTAACATCATTTTCTTTTAATTTGATCACATGAGCCAGTAAATTTTCTTTACCAAACTTTTTGGGAGAAGTGTAGGATGCAATAAAACCAGTGCTTAATACTTACATCAAGGTTAGATAGGACCCAGAAAAGGAATAGAAAACTGAATTGTATTGATACTTACATCAACTCAACTAGTGAAATAATCAGCGTTACAGAGTAGTTTTAGGGAAACTTAAATGAAAAATATAGCATCTGCACTTTATTTTCAGGATCAAGTATCTGCAGAGTAATCACACTCTAACTGATTGTTTTAAGTTCTTCCGATTCGTGCAAACTGACTTTTCTGCATATCATGTACGACCTCTAGTGTTGAATTGCCAATGCCACAACCATAAGTTATTTCTTACAAGCACATTTAGCTATACTTTCACCAAATCTAATATGCTACAGGTCTGCCATTTTGTGTCAAAAGGGCACCCTGTAATGATCAGAATTTAGCACAAGCAAAAGAATGAATCTCAAAACAATTTTCATTGGTACACACGATGAGTACAAGGGAACAACTGATTAAGGATACAAGTACCGGCTAATAAGAACAACTTATTAAAAGGAAAGGTTCTGAAAGTAAGATAGATCTAAGAACAAGCCTAGGAAGAAGAAATCATTCTGAAGAATGCCAAAGGGAGGAAGTAGAGACTTTCATCAAATTCTGGACACCCCGTCAATCATTTCCTTTGCCTCTTATAGCATGTTGAAGAATATTTGGTTAGCATGCCATGTGTGTATTCTAGTGTGGATCACATGCCACGTGTCCCTTAAATTCCTCAATTTCGATTATTGCCTATTGTGTGTATTCTAGTGTTATTTGAGATCATAACACACCCAACCCCTACCGCGACTTTCAATAGCGAACTCCTATATGAAGTCCGAAAAAGCTAGGACAGGAGCAACAGTAATCATCCCTTTGAGAAATTCAAAAGCTCCTTGTACCCTTTGACTCCATTTGAACCCCTCTCCTCAGTGAGCTCGATTAATGGTTCAACTCTCTTGCTAGAGTCCTGATGATTTTCCTTTAGAGGAATGCTAGCAACACTCTCTTTTGAGCACTCTCTCTAACACTCACTCTTTTATTAGGTGAAATCAATGTGGAACCTACACTTTGGAAATGGAACCCACATATGGTGGTGGGACATACAATGATTTTACCCAATAAAAGAGTGAGTGCTAGAGAGAGTGCTCAACCTTTAATATATATCATGGATATGGTATGTCCCAAATACTCCACGACCAACTATTGGTTATTTAATACTTCCAACACCTGTGCTAAGTGCAGTTAATGTATGTCCCAATCTAGACTATACATCAAAGTATCGCCAAAGAAGATCGACATAAATATCCTAAACGTGGTTCTTAAAATCTCATTAATTATTGCTTGAAAAGTAGAAGGTGCGTTCATTAACCCAAATGACATTACTAGATACTCATAATGACCCCTTATGTGTTCTAGATGTTGTTTTAAGAACGACCTTGCTTCCGAGCTATACTTGATGATAAATCCAATTTCAGGTCTAGTTAAGAAAAATTTGAGCTCCATACAATTCATCCAATAACTAATCTATGCATGCTCTTAGTGAGCAAGAACAATGCTGTAGATTGCATCACCCAGAGAGCTGTTTTGAGGCTTGCCACCTCCTTTTCCAGAATAGTTACCTTTGCCTTCATCTTCTTCATTGATACCGTGTGCTGATTCTAAATGTGCTGATCTGTCCGTCCGTCTGTAAATGTGTATTTTCTCTGAATCAAGGAAGATACAGCGGAACGATTTGAGTGAAAAAGAACACAAGCATTGTTATCCAATATCGCGTTAAAGAGGAAAAAATGGCCTTATGCTGGTTAACGATGTTTTTAAAAATCTTACCACTTGTTAAATGCAAAACCTGATATCAAGGAACAAAGCACTAAATATTTTTTGCATTAAATTTATTTGTTGTTTATGAATTGGCTTTTACTTATAAACATACAGGGAGATGTTGAAACACTGAAGAAGGACTGCTCCCCTCAGCTGATTGAACGCTGTAAAGCAGAGCACAGTGGTTATAAAAATCATGGTATCTTCGTTGATAACAAGGTGAGATTATAATATATATTTTTTCTCTCAATCTTTCTTATTGCTCTCTGTTCAATTACATTTTGTTTTTTCATGATCATGCTGGCCCTGCAGCCGGTTCGAAGAGTACTTGTTGTGTGGTGTCAATAAATAAGACTATACCATTAGCATGGATCAAACCCTCCTGAAGTACTATTGTCGTTTTGAATATTCTTATTATATTATCAGTAAATTATTTGCCTCACAGAGTACAGTGGAGTGTTTTTTAAGTGCTTTTTGCTAGGGTTATTGGGGTACACCAACATGGAGATCAACTTGAAAGATTTGTCACTGATTGATTAATCGCTAGTCTTGGATGTTGAACACAGCCAGGATTTGTGATATGCATCTCTACCTTGTTGACCATTTTTTGATTGAGAGAACCATCGTAATGCATATGATGAAAGAAATACTTTGTATGGGAGTGAGAATAATATAGAAGTGGAACAAGGTTGCCCTTTTACCGTTGCTACCATTTGAAAATCATTTTCAAACTAATCCTCAAGGTTACTTGTCCTTGAAATAATTAAGGTTACATTGTTTGTTCGATAAAGAGGAAATACGTCAAGGGGATCCGCAGGTTCTTACTCCTTTGGTTTTAATCTTAGTCTTAACATTATTATTCTACTTGCTAAAATCATCTTTTTAATTTGATCACATGAGCCCGTAAATTTTCCTTACCAAAATTCGTGGGATAAGTGCAGGACAGCCCAGTTATATTGATCCGTGGCAGTCAGACTCTAACTGATTGTTTTAAGCTCTTCTAATTCGTACCAACTGACTTTTCTGCATATCATGCACAGCTAAGGGTGTGTATGGTCGGATATCTTAGACCAACCAAACCATATCCATTTATAAACCACTTATGTGGATTTGAATTCATAACCATGACCATATTTTATTATAAACTAATCAAGAAACTGGCCAATTCACAACCATACTTATGAATCCAAATAAATTATAAATAAGGGTAGCCCACGGTCAGATCAGAGAAGTATTAAATTTAGGATAATACTAACAAGTGTCTTGTTTAAGCAATCAAAAGTAAATTATATTTACATATCAACAATAGCTGGTCTGATTAGATGTGCTAATTGGCTCCCTTAATATATTTTCATGTTTTCAACGATGTATAGAAACATTGCTAGAGATTTGAAGCTAGAAAGGAAGACATTATAAATGTAAAATAATATCCTCTCTATTGGGAGGGATGGGGCATATATAACACTAATATTCATGAAACCATATAGTAAGTACACTCCGTACATCAATACCCCTAAAAATCAATTGAAGGAAAAAAATACAAAATATAAAACCACAAGGGTTTTCTGCACAAACCGCCAGAAGTTAGGTCACACCTAAAGAGTCACCATCACTCCGAAGGAGTCTTCCATTTTTGTTCAATACAAAGATGGCTACATGAATTCCTTAAAATTACCCAACATAATCCTCAATTAGTAAATCAATAATCTACACTCACCACATGGACAAGTCTATATCCCCTGGCTAGCTAAAACTCTGAAAATCAGGAACCATGGCCACATCAGTCCCAATATAAAATATTGGAAAGAGAGGAAAAACTAAACTTGGAGGAAAAAGCTACATCTATTCTCAAAGTCACTGCTAATTGATTTTGAATGAAGGAGCCTGTGAAATACACCAAAATGCCCACGGTATTGATATTAATTTCTACACTGTTTAACCTACCTATGAGTCCACCATTTCATCTTGCAACTCGATTGGGGCAATCAGCCCTGGAATAGAAAGCATTCTTTGCCGTTCTCTTTCTCTCTGAGCCGCAGCCTCTTCAGCATAGAGATCTTTGTTATCCTGCAGTACAAAAGATGACGAACAAACATCAGATTTTTTTTTGACTGAAAAAACACCAGATTTGTGAAGTATTATGGGTAGCAAAGGAATACAATCAAACAATTTACAAGGTGAACATAAAAGAGCTCAGAAACATCAAACTGTAGCAACGAGCTACTAAAATGATCATAGAAACATTCATGTGATTAAACATATATTTCAATATGTACTGGTCAACATTATAGAAATGCCTGTACAAACTTCTCAATTTCTTGCTTTGGTCGAAAAAGAGAACGTCAATTTAGCACAAGTTGAGTAGCAATATTAAATAAATAAAGCATTACCTGAGCTGAAAATTCTTTTGACTGTATCAGAAAATCTCGTATATGGGTTTTAAATGTAGACAGATCATTTGTAGACTCAAATAGTCCATTAACAAATTGGGTAACCTGCAAATTTCATGAAATTAGTCAGTTGTTCTAGCAAGAGGGAAATAAATGTAATCAATTTCTCTTTAATTACCTCAGCTGTTGTCATGTTCGGAAAAGAAGCACTTAGAAGCTTTATGGTATACTCACGTACAAAAACTGCATTATTTGGGTATGACTGTGGACTTGTAGCAACATCCCAAAGGGGCTCAGTTAACACACCAGTTTCCAGCTGAAAGGTCAAACCAATTATTTGTGCTCTTGCTAAATTGAGAAACAAAAAAACAAAACAAAGAATAACTATGACACAGTACCAGACAAAACAAATGCTGAAGCACCAGGACATGTAATTTGAACCCAGGCTTATGAAAAGTATCAGTCAAAACAGCAAATATCTCATTCTCAGTTGTCAAGAAGTATGTCCGGTAGAACTGATTACAGAACTCTGAGCCCTGTTGTAAATAAGACATTCAGTCAAAATAAATAAAATGATACATGCAGGAGTGGAAAGAACTTTGTTATGAATGGAAAATAAAATTTATCATTAATAGAAAGACAGAAAGTGCATCAAAGATAAGAAACCCTTCTTTCAAAACAAAAAGGAATTACAGTATGCAGGAAAAACCCCAAGGTTAGGAGCACAGAAACCACACCTGAAACTTCTTCAGCATCTCCAACAACAGGTTCAGGCCTGTTTCAGCAATATTCCTTTCTGTGTGCCGAAATGCCCACATGATTGAATCCATAACAAGCTTCAATTGCTGAAACAGATGACCAAAAATATCAGACACAGACTACAGAGATTGAAAAATTAGACAAGCAGATGCAGTTAACATCTCATACACAGAAAATCTGAAACACTGTTGATTCATGGAAAAGGAGAAAGCAAGAAACAAAACCTGGCTTGACAAACAGATCAGTGCAGGAAAACAATGAGTAGCTATGGCGCGGAGAAGAGAGAAGAACTTAAGCCGGTGCTCAGGGTAATCTTCAAAGTTTTTTGTAATCATCTGTGTAACAGAAAAAAGAGAAAATATAGTTCAGTTGATATTTTACCGGCTAAATACCCAATAATTATTTGTCATCAAGTAATTAAAAATTACATCATTGAAATTATGAACTCAGAATATTGACTGTAAATATACATTTCCAGTAAAAACAAAACTAAATGCTAATATCAAAATACATTTAATTTTACATTTTGATTTGTAAATACAAGACAATACAAGACTGATATTATTTTTCAAAACTAAATATTCAAATCAAGGGGAATAGTGGATTCCGAGGTGGATATCAAACACAAGGGCTACAACCACATTAACAACAACAGCAACAACAAACAAGGACATTTACAACAAAGCTGAATATCCTACACAATTACCTCTAATGTGCATTGAAAAACAGCTTCAAATATGCGAGGTACATCTTCAATCATTGTAGCTTTATATCTGGGAGTAAGAGGGGGCCAGAGAAAACGAGTGAAACATATGAATATCATATAACCCTTAGGAAGTAGCAGAACATAAGCATGTAGAATGTGGATGTCAAAGCAGCATACCGATCAAGGAAATAAATGAACATAAAAAAAAGGAGAAAGAAGCATACTTGTTTACTATTGTAGCAAAAAGGGACAAAACCTCTGATTCCCTTGCATCAGGAGCATTCCTAGCATAATCTCCCAGAACAGGATCCATCATTGGCGGCACAAATTGTTTTCCAATCTGTGGTTGATCTTCAGCCTTATCCAAGAATGTCTCAATCAATTTAAGTGTCTCCCTCTTAACCGAACTGCATCAAAAAGAATATGTAAAAAGGGACTGAACATTAATCATATTTTCTAAAAGCAGCTGTAATCTCAACTAATCTTACCGTAGAAGTTTCACATAGGATGTTTTGGATGCATAAGGCCCTCCTTCTAAAATACTTTTAGAAATAAGCTCACTGTACATTCTGTTGCAAAACAAAAAACCTGATTTAGCATATGTCATACCAGAAATGAAGAATCAAATCAAACTACTTAGATTGTATCAACTGTTACTAGCATAACTGATGAAAAAACTATCAGTTAACAGAACACACCTGTACACATTCAACATGTCCAAAAAGATCATTGTGATTTGAGGCAGGAAAAATGTCCCTAAAGAAGATGCAACACTTGTATTCGTCTGCAGTTAAGAGGAATTCAAATACAAATTTAACAGCGTGAAGTAACAGAACAGCAAAATAAAACAAAAGACCTGACATTGATTATAATCGTAGTTATACATCGAAACATAGAAAAACCAATAAAAAATCAGAGGCTGTGACTGAATAAAGGCAGCTTTCCCTTAGATGTTTGAACAATTAACAAAGGGTTACCAAGATCACACGATAGTAGTTTAAACGGAGGAGAATGCATCCCTACTCCTTTTACATGCTTGTGACCAACTATGTAAATACAACATCAAAAGATTTCTAAAAAGGAATGACACTGAAAAAAAATTCCCGAACAAGTCAACAATGGTAAACTTTGACCGTTCGCATAGCCAACATCGGCAACTGATTTGTCAAAAGCTCTCACTACTGAACCCCGTCAGACCATAAAACATTAATTTCAAAATTCAAATGGCATCTTAGCATGCAATGCCACAAAATTACATAAAAAATGACAACTATACCTGCAATATATTAAGCACTGTCCGTATTACATCTTGATCCTTCAAAAATTCAACATTCTGATGTGCCTGGCCTATAATTTCCATCCATTTCTGCAGGGGGGTAAAAACCAAAGTTGCAGACATTAATTATAATACTTGGTTTCCAGAATTTTTTTACAAAATTCAAATGCATAAAATGAAAGTGATTCAGCAAATGACTTATCAAGCAAGCAAAAGACCTGATTTGGGAGCTCCATCAACCGCTGAAGAAATTCATCTCTCTTCTGTGAATCAGACTCTGCTTGAATCATATGAGCAACCTACAATTTTCAACAATAAAACTTACAAGAACAAATATAGGACAAACGAAAAATATATAATTGAATATGAAATTTTTAATTAATGAGTTTAAGACATCTAAAAGGCATACAGATTCATAGAAGGAGTGTATCTGATGGGGTTCAAGATCTGCAATAGTGATTGGAAGGCCTGATAGAAGTTCAGATACAAATGGCTCATTTTCGCCAACCTGAAATAGCAATTGCGGGACACAAATTAGTTATTTTTATATGAATTCAAGAGGATAGGCAAAGGGAGGAAATTATGGCCCTTATTACCTGGGTGATCACAAACTTACGCTTGCACTTCTGAACTATTTTCAAAAAAGTGTCACACGCCATATCCTAAAACAAATGAAACAGGATCATATATAGACTATCAATGCAATATTACATTACTTAAAGTGTATTGCAGATGATTTCTGAATACATAACACAAAGAACCATGCAGATATTACATTTTGCGTATAACTATTACTAAAGGGAAATGCTAACAAGTGCCCTTCAGAAGTCTAATGAGGAAACTTTATCTCGGGAATTGTACAATCGTTATATTGATACTTTAACATTTGACTTTTTCTTCATTAAACTCATCAATTTTTAGAGACAAATTTTTTCGATATGTGCTTAAATTAGGGGCAGAGGGAATACTAAAACAAAATAATTAGATGCTCATTCTTCAGCAGACTTATAAGTTAGCTTATTGGGATGGTAAAATAGGCTACGGTGCTACTATAAAGAATGTGACATATCTTGTCAAAATTTCTATATAGGTACTATTTAAAAAAAACAAGTCTGAACTCAGAAAGCCGTAATGAATAACAAGTCAAAATTCAGGTTAATCATATTCAAATTATGGAAGACAAGAAAATCAACCCAGCTACGGAGAAAATATACAGAGCCTGTGTTTGTTATAAAATTTAATTTAACGATAAATAATATCATTAGAGGTAATGCACGAGTTGAAAATAAGTGAGCTTCAAAGGATAAAAAATAACCTGAACTCCAGGATGTGTCTCATGCATAAACTCGAACAACTTGTTCACAACAGTTTTAAGAAACTTCCAATGAGCTCTTAAAAATCGGGGATACTGGCCAACAACGTACCTATCAAGCGAAGCAACTGGATATTATATCTAAAAAATAGCAATATGAAACAATAAAAAAATTGCAAATAAAAACACTTCTTACATGATATTACTTGCAATAACTGCTTTGTTATCTTTTCCCTTCGTGATTTCACATAGATTTAATAAATCACGAATTACCATAACCAAAAATCTGTTTTCCTGTCACAAATCAAGGAAGTCTAACATAAATAGGGAAATAAAATACCAAAACTGATAAAACAATGGCATAAAGAGTTACAGAGATAGTTAAAAAATTGAATGAATCAGTTGAGAAAATGATTTACACAACACATTCATCAGTCCTAGAAAAAACAAAAACAAGCCAATATGAAGCCATGCATGCATGGAGAGATTAGCAATTCATGAAAGAGTAGTTGAGACTCTATTAAAAGTTAAATTGGAGGATGTTGCTGCTAACTAAGACATTATATGACATTCAAGGTATACTCCAATGCCATCAAGATATCATTGAAGTCAACATGGCTGTCTCCAAAATTTACATTAACAAATCTTATCACAGCAGGATACCCCAATAGTGGAAATACCTCAGCAGATCAAAAGCTCTACGTATTCCTATTAGGAAAAGAGAAACTCAGAGATTTCAGAGAGCATTGTTAGAGTGAAGAAGATGAAAAGATTGATTCTGTTATTATGAACTGAATGCAGTTACAATATATCTCAGTGATTGCTTATATAGAGCAATGCTGAGTCATCAAGTTAGTTACAAGTTGTTAGGACTTGTTTGACTAACTCTAACTAATTCTGTTTTCTATCTTTGTATAACTAGACTAACTTATCTCTAATAATTCCTAATATTGAAAATAACCTGTGCATGTAGGGATATAAAGTCAATCAAGCAATACCATATGGCTTACAGTACCTGCTCTTCTATCATGGAACCAGATATAGATCCAATTGCCCAGCAGAGTGTATTCAAATTGTTCCAGGTCCAATCCTCACCACTGAGTTGTTTACTTAATTTCCTCAGCATCTGCAGATTACACGATTCGAGACGATTTAATAAAGGTGCGACAAATTTATGATAGGTAGCCTTTGCATCATAACACTCTACACCGAAACAACATATCCGTTCATATAATATTACATTACATATTTAGGTTATTCAATTCAACATTAGATCATTAACACCATATTTAAAGAAAGTTGATATTGTGGTTTCATAATTTGACAAATAATAAATCGTCTCATATTTAAACAGTATAAACTTCCCAACAATAATTTTTTTTTGAACAAGCCTCCCAACAATAAATTTAGAACTGATTAAAAAAAACACCATTTAATGTGATTGTCTTTCCAGCAAAACAAAAGGGCAGTGTTTTCTGGTTCAAATACCTGCTTTTCAGTATCATCATGGTCAAGATGTGCCAAGTAAATAAGAGTCTCCCTCATAATCTGTCAAGTAAACATTGGTATGTTGAGTCTCAAATTTATCACATTTGAATTTATTGAGAGCAAACAATAAAAGTAGAATATGCAAAAGGGTAGTAATTTTTAGAGATTTTATCTACATAGATATGAATATCAGACACTTAAATCTAGCAGAACTCAGATATCAATTTATAACCTTATATTGAACAAGAACATCATTGTCCTTCAAGGTTTCACGGACGATATTCCCATTTTCATCTTCAACTATGAGAACCTCTTCGGGTTTAGCCATTCGACAGATCATAAGCATTCTCAACTTTGACATGGGACCAGCATAAAGCTGCCGACGTTGAAGAAGCTGAGAACCGTGCCCATCAACCATACCAGGAAGCATTGCTGATACCTGCTTACTCAATTAAGAAAAATACATCAGCAATATTTATACACAGCCACCTTTGTTAGAAAAAAGAAACGAATATATACTAGAAGCATACAAGAGATTCTGAGATGAAAATTATATATATGAAACAAAGCCAATTAATTAATTGTTCAAAAATAAAGATTTTCACTTTAAGACCAACTGGTCGTGGTAAAAACCGTATCTCGCCATGAACTTCATAAATTTGAAAACTAATCCTTCATATAACATGAAGATATGTGGTAGGAACACCACAGAACATGCTTTAAAATTGATCATATAAACCAAAAAAACAAAGATAAAGTCAAGGAAAAGCGAGTAAAATAAGCAAAACTTAGAGACTAGGATGGTTGTGATCACAGCTAGTCAGATTATTGATTTTACTAATTTAATTAGTCACTTTCACAGCCAAGTATTAATTCTTAATCCAATAATAACATGCTAAACAGATAGTGGCATTCTTGTGAACATTAAGGACAAAAGGAGCAGCATCAAAAAATGAAGCATTCTATTAAGATGCTAGGTCATATCTTGTGAGACAAATGTTTTAATAGGGGGAAAGAGAATCGCCAATTCTTGATTTTAACATTCAGAGAGTCATATCGTAAGTTTCACAGCACCTGAAGTCCCATCAAGTTCGCAGAAGCTGCAGGATTATCCAAACTTCGATGTGGCTCAAACAGCTCCGATACCAAGGAATTCCAGTAATCCAAACAGACCTGTTATTTTCAACAAACCAGATACAGTATCAATCTGGCTATTTAGAGCAGGAGAGAGTGGCACACAAATGCAGTATGCACATACCTTGAAAACTTCAGTATCGTCAACGTATGAAATGCTGATAAGATATTCAAGGCCTAAAAGCAAAGTTGTTATATTCTCTTGAGTGGATTCCAGGATGCGGATGTGAACCTGCATTAATGGAAGGCTATCAGAATATTGTTGCCAGAGAGCAGAACACCCAACAAGCAAGCCAATAATGCAGGATCTAATATTGAATGAGCCACAAGTATGATATAGTCTATGCAGCTTAAAGGCATCAGCCTCAGCAATGCCACATTCTAACACACAGTTCAATCATGTCATTGGATTATTATACATTCGCAAAATAAAATGAAAGACAACTTTAAAAATCTAACCTTAAAAAATGAGGTGAAGAACAGCGCCAGGTTCTGTATAAATGCCTAAACAGAGGAAAAAACCATGGTAAGACAGATACTTACAAATAACTAAGCAAATTACGCATCCTGTTTCAGTAAAAACTTACTTGTTCTTCACTATTGCCATGTGCATATGCCTCAGGGATATTTGTGTTAGGCGGCAGTATGGTCTACATTAAACATTACATTATCACAAAGTATGTCAAAATGCTGTAGCCAAAATAAAATGAATAAAAATATAGAATAGGAATGCAGTACATGTTACAAAAAGGAGAACGATCCAAACACACCTGCAATTGGCCCATGAATATACCATACATCTTGACATATTGCACGTCATAAAAATTCCCAAATTGAAGGGATGCCACCTGCAAACATAAAAAGTGAATATTGATATAAAAAAAATCAAGTAAATTATCAGAACTTAAAGGATGGAACATACCTCTGTTAAACATTGCAGCGTAAGATTTCGATATGCCGGAACTGGGAAAAACTTTAGGAGTGTCTCAAGCTGTGGTGTAGACAAAAGTTATAAGATTTCAGTTAGTGAGTTCAACAACAACAAATTCATTTTGAGCAGAAAAATAAACCTACCAATGGTGATTCAAATATATAACCCAAGGGAATCCATGATAAGAAGGCATGCAATGTGGATAGTGTGGCACGTATCAGCTCTGCCCTTTGGGATGCCGATAGCACATATAAGCATAACTCATGTATGAGTTGAAATTCGCTGCAAACAACCAAGTACAATTCTTAGTGAAATATAGACACTTCGTAGAAAGTAAATGTAAATAGATAACAATAACAATAGCTGAACAAAAAAAATAACCATCCAAATCATGCATGATAAAGAGAGTTAGACATAAAACTATTACCAAGCTTTGGCACAATAGCTTAGGCTTTCAGGATAATTATAACAAGGGAAAGCAACAAGTATGTATAACGAACCATTTAACAGAATAAACTCCAGCACATCATTATATTTACAACTACCACATACTACAGAAATACCCTTGTTTTTTCTTTTAAACCAAGGACAATTTTGTATTTTCTCTTAAAATGAAATAGCGGTTCTAAGCCGCAAAACCGCTACGAAGCGTTGCGCCACTATCTCACACCGCAACGCTATGGCTTGTTGCGTAGCGCTCCGGCACCGCACCGCGCGGCTGCTATAGCGGCGCTATTGGCCGCTATTGACTACTATAATTGCATCATATTCATGATATCAAAGACACATACAAAGGAGTCAGAGATGTGCAGCAAAAGGAAACTAAATGGTAAGATTTAACAACGGAATTGTGAGCAAAAATATTTGCAGATCAAAAACATTAAGTAATAAGTAATTAAGCCAATAAGTAGATACAGGTTCAAATCATACAACCAGCATCTCCGTTAGTGCCTGGCAGGGATAAGGCTGTGTGCGTCTACCCTACCAAGACCCCACCCCACCTGGTGGAAGCCTGCTGCAAGTGGCGCCATTTTTTAGTGATAATTCCTAGATTAGAAAATGATTTTCCTCTATGTAACTTGCCAAAAATTATTTTTTTTACCTAAAATGATCAAGCAATTGCCGATCATCAATAAGAGTATTTGATGTTAATCGCCCCAGTCTAACTTCGAGGCGATATAAGCAATTACCAAATCACGTTAAAAGCCATACTAATACCAACTACAATATATTTTCCAACTCGCTAGTTAAAACCAATTGCTCTAACTAGCCACCTAGATATGCAGTTATCACTACTGGCTAGTATTTCAATCTATAGAGCACATTTGAAGAATCAAAAGTGTACCCAAAACATTATAGACCATCACATGTGAGGGCTTTAAGAATGCAACCTTATAAATCCATTACTGTACAACAAGTAATTAAAACTCAATCTTTCAGGAAAGAATACATAGACATTGAGCTATCAACAGCTACCTGTTCAATGATTGTTTAAGCTCTTTTATCTTCTGCTGTGTCATTTCTCCTCTTGAAAAATCAAAAACCTCTTCGCTCAAAAGCTGAACAGACATTTTTTAAGTCAATCATCGACATAAGAAACATAATCTAATGAAAAATGGGATAAACTTACTTTCAATATAGCCATGCAATTCTCACAGATCGTTTCACTAGTTTTAGCCGCTGCGACAAGATCGGGAATAAAGCTTCGCCATCTTGCTGGCCACTCATGCTTCAAAATCTGCTTATAGAAAAGGTATAAAAGATCTTAAGAGGACTGAACTTGTGTATAGGAAAGGAAACCATAATAATTAATCATTGAACTATAAGTTTCTTCAGGACTACAAAAACACCTGTACAATCAGTCAAAGTAAAGTTAAGAAACTGCGGTGTTTACCTGAACTAATATAATGTTGAGCTTGTTGACATACAACCTTTCCGTTCGAAATGAGACCTCGTTGCTAGAAAGCTATGCAAGAAAAACCATCAATGAGATCCAGGATGTAGAAAAATTACGAACTTACAGAAAAAAATCTATGTATGCCTGACTAGCACATATAGCTGCTTTAACCAAACACAGCTAATACCTGAACGATGATATCGGAGATGAAATTTTTCATTCCATCTCGCTGCTCAGCAGGTAAGGCATTCCATCTATATTTAATTACGCCTTCAAGAACCTGAGTGAAACATACAAGCATAGTAAAAAACATGTACTAAGAAAGGTAGCTAATATAATATTCTCATAAGAAATGAAAAACTTGTTCAACAGTCAATAAGCGTTGTTTCCGAAGGCAAAGCTCCAATAGTAAGTAGGCAGCAGAGGTCAAAACTAAGTAATCCATATAAAACAAATATGAATACATAACCCAATGAGTATTGAGTCAACGGGTCTATCCAACAAAGCGATGAGGAAAGAACATTTTTGTCGTAAGGCAGCCTCTAAAAGAAATTTCAGCAAGCAAAAACACAATAACCAAATGAGTATTGAGTCAACGGGTCTATCCAACAATGTGATGTGGAAAGAACATTTTTGTCGTAAGGCAGCCTCTAAAGGAAATTTCGGCAAGCAAAAACACAATAACCAAATGAGTATTGAGTCAACGGGTCAAACCAACAAAGCGATGTGGAAAGAACATTTTTGTAGTAAGCCAGCCTCTAAAGGAAATTTCAGCAAGCAAAAACACAATAACCAAATGAGTATCGAGTCAACGGGTGTATCCAACAAAGCGATGTGGAAAGAACATTTTTGTCGTAAAGCCAGCCTCTAAAGGAAATTTCAGCAAGCAAAAACACAATAACCAAATGAATATCGAGTCAACGGATCTATCCAACAAAGGCACAAAGCGATGTGGAAAGAACATTTTTGTCGTAAGCCAGCCTCTAAAGGAAATTTCAGCAAGAAAAAACACAATAACCAAATGAGTATCGAGTCAACGGATCTATCCAACATAGCGATGTGGAAAGAACATTTTTGTCGTAAACCAGCCGCTAAAGGAAATTTCAGCAAGCAAAAACACAATAACCAAATGAGTATTGAGTCAGCGGATCTAACCAACAAAGCGATGTGGAAAGAACATTTTTGTAGTAAGCCAGCCTCCAATGGAAATTTCAACAAGCATAAGCTATCTTTTCAAGACATTGGACAAAGCAGATTCGCAACAGATACTTCCAATCAAATCTCGCGTAATTACAAACTGAAACGCCTAATGTACATTGCTATTAAGTTTAGAGTAAGCATGTTTTCAAAAAAAGGGAATTTCTAATTGACCAACCTAGCGCGCACATCTTGATTATACAACAAATCAATAACAGCTTTCTCTTTCGACAACGACAAAAATTACTATCGGCGTTGACTACACATGGATATAGGCTTATAGACTATGATTGAAGCCGTAATATTTGTAGGTAACCGTAAATCCAAAATTCCAATAACTGTTCAGTAAACAACAAACGAACCTGCAATGCAAAAAACTTGGTATTGAGATTTTGAGTATTCTGCAAAATATGCATGACTTGCAGCCACATATCAGGATTGTTTTGCAAGTCCCGCAAAATCGAATCAGCAGCACTTCTCTGAAACAATCAAAACACAAAAATAATATTAAAATCCAAACACACAAAAAAGAGCAAAACAACCGTAAAATGCATCACATTATCTAAAACGATAACAAGTTAGTTCAATATCACAGGATTAATAATCAATTATCATCAACAACATTGGAATTCGTGTAGATTGCAGGAGAAATAATGAAACTCGTATAATTGAATTAAGTATGATAGCTTATTATACAACGAAGTGTATGTTTGAAGAATTAAACCCTAAAATGCGTGTAACTCATTGCAGTGTTAGCGACATTGTTAAAGAGAGAGGGAGAGAATTGTAACTAACCTCTTGCTTAGATCCGGTGCCGTAGAAGGCGGCGACGGTGGCGTCGAGTAACGGAACATCGATCGGAGAGCTCAAATCTCTGAGCTTCTCAGCGGCCATCGGAGAAGAAGAAGAATGATTAAACCCTAGAGCGAGAGTAGAGTGAATGAACAGTGACAAAAACCCTAGACTCGCTCGGAGGAGATTCTAGAGAGAGAGATTTCGGGGAGAGAGAAGAGTTCGGGGTTTTTAGTTTTTTTTTTCTTTTTTTTTTAGTTAAGAATAATATGTATTTATTGAGGTAAAAATGATGAGAAAAAAGGACAGCGTGAAAATGAAGCAGAGTGAGTGAGTGAGTTTGAAAGAAGAGGGGGGAACGCTTGCACGGAATGAAGAAAAGGAACACGTAATGTAATTGGATTTGATTTGATTTGATTTGACGCTACTAAGCTATATATAGGACTTGTACTATGCTTGCTTGTGTTGTGTGTGTAAAGTGTTGTTGTAACTCTGACCAAACTTAAGGGATAGAGACCTATATAAGGTGACGATGACTAGGAAAACGGGTTCAACGGAATCCAACTTGTGGAGAGAGTGACATGTAGATCTTCTTTGAGAAGAAAATGGGTAGAATTGGGTTAGTACTTGGTTGGTTGGGGACTTGGGGAATCCCTTTTATTAGAGGAAAACAAAAAATATTTAAATGTTTAAATACCATATCTTAAATTTAATAAAGTATAGTAACATTCTATTTTTTCGAAATCATATTATATTTTTTCCAAATCTAACATAGTCAACGTCTTTGATCTCCGAGAATCGCTTGGGAAATCTCGGTCATCTAATAAAAACGAGAGAGATTGATTATTTGAGAAAAAAGAAATTAATTTCCTTAGTCGGCCTCTATAGTACTAACTTTTGAATTGACAACGGAGCATCTGTATCTTTTGTTGCACGCTACTGTTATACTTATTATAAGAGAGATTATACGTAGTACGACTCAATTATCCGATGAACTTTGAGGATGTGCAATCAGGTTGGTTGCAATAAATAAAAGGGAGTTACAAAATAACAATAAAAGAAAATTGGGGTAAACAGCTCATTTAACGATTTGCAATCATTTGTTAAATTCCGTTGAAATATTGGTCACATTATCGACCCTTGTTATAAATGTCATCCTTAATGAATATATGTTTAGATATCAAATAAAAATTGGGAGCAAGGTAATAATGTGGTCACCTTGGTTAAGTATATATAAAACTATGTGTTATTCTCCAAATTAACTCGATAGCAAATTGTTAAACTAAAATAGATAAGATGCAATTCAGTCTCTAAGCTATTTAACAATTTTTAAATAAGTTTTGAGTTGTAAAATGTTGTGATTATCGTCCCTAAAACTTGTAAAAGATGTAAAATTATGTTCTTGAACTAAAAAAGTTCTTAATTGGATTTTGAACTACTGTATAAACACATTTCTCCCCTTGTAAATAAGTTGTAAATGAATCTATGACCTTGTTAATAAGCATCAACTTTGTTACAAATTACTTAAAAGTTTAGTACATAGTTATGAATTATTTAAAAATTTAACATGTGTGTATATGTAAGTGTTTAATTTTAAAATACTCAATTGTAAAAATAAAAATAGTCCGATTACTTATTGAAGGACCTCAAGAAGTAATCAAACATGTCAAGAATATTGAATGTCTGAAAACATGAATCTTTACATTAAAAAGTTAAAGTCGTTTAATATATAATTGTTCGTTGAGATGATTGAGTCTACCACATATTGAGAATCAATATAACATTAAAGGGGACTTTGTAGAAGAAGGATGAATGGGCATATTATTGTCTTGTCTTGCATATGTGTGAGTCGTACGTGATAAGTCAAGGGCATGTTATCTTGTGCGCATGGAGCTCTAATCCTCGAGTGTTTTCATAACCATGTCATGTGGTCACAATAATCATTGCTTTAACGGTCAAAGATTCCTTTCATGCACAATGTGACACACTTCGCCAATTGTATCATACATAATGAGTGTTAATCATTTGAAAATATATTTTTGGTGCCATATTTTCAAAATATGGTTAGGATTCACAAAAGAAGGAAACAAATCATACGGGAGGTCACAAACAAATAAGGTGGGAGGAAATAATGGCGAGAGTTATCCATAATCCTTAAAATAATATGTTGGTCTCAAAATAAAAAGGATGCCACTTACCCTTAACAGATGTCAGTTAAAATAATATGCTAGACTCGTGTTTTTAAACTAGCAAATTGGAACGGGAATCGGCCATTTGATATAATGGATGAAGGACAGTGGTTAGAATATTAATGCATGACTGTCAAAAAATATTTGAATTTGAACAATTATGTGTAATAAATGTCTCTTAAGGTTCTTTACACATCATCGAGCTTTGTTCTAAAATAAATGTCGCTCAAGATTTTTCAAACAGATAAAAAACATGATAACAAAACAAATAAACGAAGATAGCAACTTTACGAAAATATTTTTCTTACTTATTTAATCTTGCTTGTTACTATGAATGTAAAGCAAAGTAAAATTAATAAATGTGCAAAAATAGTATCATGTGCACACAATCGAAAAAACCAATCCCTTTATTGGGTATGGCCACGCTGGTTAAAAAAATATCACATCACGGTGACATGTTCACAAATGTCATACAACTCAAACCAGAAACAGACTTGTCAGGTTTTTAAATTCAATGAAGATGGATCCATGTTCCAACGACAGACTTGTTATGGCATTAAAATGTATGTTAGAGATGATCAATGTCAATTTGTAATGGCAAAGACAATTTGAAGTCATATGAATCTTCAAACGGTGTTGTGTGAAACTTGGGGCTTATATAATACGCTACAACGGATCTTAATAACAAGTATCACAAATGTTATTTTTGCATTAGACTGTAAAAAAATAAAAATAAATGGATGACATTCACTTTGGTGGATCAAATAGATTAGAATGTAACTCCATTATAAATGATTGAAGAGTTGTTATTATGAGCCACAATAATTTTCAGGTCGTGTTCGTTGCGCGATAAGCTGGTAGCCTAATACTCATATTTTAGCTATGAAGTCTTTCTATTATGCTTGTCCCATTGACTTTCATGTGTTCCTCGAACTGTATTATGATTTTGCTTGATAAATGTATGAGTTAACTTGGTTTGGTTAAAAAAACAATAGTTAATGGCTTTAGTTAATTTGTTAAATTAATGATTCACTCTTTAACGATCTATTGATTTGATACCTTGGTTGGATCGACGACAAGTCTAAATTTTAAAAGTAGTATACATTTTGATGAACATAACTCTCTCGTGTTTGATTAAAACATAAGATAATCGAAATCTTATTAAATAATGAAAATACAAGGGAAAAAGATATCTTTAGAATACAACAAGATATAGATGAAACTAAAAATATAGATGTTGTGACATGTGATAAAAAGGTGTCACATGTGCCTAAAGAAGAAAAAAAAATATTCTTCTTATATATGGAAAATATATTGATAAATTTTAAGTATGAGATTTCGAGTTTGATTTCAAAAACTAACATAATCACCAGTTATTAACATTTGCCTAAAACTTGGAATTACAAAAATGAAAATATTAAATTCGACGAGAAATAACATAAAATAATATCGTGAAAGAAAAGTTAACTGGAAGCGTTGTTATGATTTATGTGGTCACATTTAATAACGTGGACTTCCACATATCATTCATATCACCCCCGTGCCACACAGATTCCTCCAATCTTCATCGTCTTCTATCATTTTCTTCTTCATCAAACATAACTCAGGTTCATACATCGAAAAAAAAAGGCAACAACAATGAAAACTCCATCATAGCTTGCACTTTGATAGCAAATAATAAATCACTAAATATACATATGATTTACAAATCAGTCAATTAATTATACACTCACAATTCTCTCTTCACATACTGACCCCATTGAAGATAAACAACAATCTTAATTTGTGAAACCTTGCAACTTTGCTACCAGGGACGGATGTACCTGTAGGCTATGTGTGGCTAAAGCCCCACATGAAATTTTCCTATTTTTCTTTAATAAATAAAACACATGTTAAAAATAAGATATTTGGAATGCTTTGTCACTTGTTAACGATCCCAAAAAATAATTACAAGAAATGAGGGATGATGGATGAGAAGAACTTATATCTAAAGTTATTAAAATCTGCAATAAGCATGGTATTGATGTGCCTAATATGGATGCACCGTATGCGCAAAGGAAGAAACCTAGACAACACTCTTCAACTTCTAGTGTTAAGGCAACTAAAAGTAGTAATTTTTCATTGAAAAACACCAATTATTTATTAAAAAGTTATATATTTAATATAAAATACACAATTTACAAGACAAACTTACCATTTTAAATTTCTTAACATGTGCAAATTTGCACTTGATAGAAAAATCCTTCTTATTTTTAATATAATTTGCATTATTGTTTCTTCAAAATTTTAGCCTCACATGTACTAAATGTCTAGATCCACCCATGTTTGCTACACCTTACAATTACTACCACCTCATATATGTGTTATGGAGGAGAAATAGCAAAGGTGTTACAAAGATGACAAGATGACCGAAACAGTGATGGCGAGATGAAAATACCAAAAACCCTTGTTTTTTAACATGAAAAAACTCACTATTTTATTTATCTTCCTTTTTTTTGGATCTTGAAACAAATGCACAAGGGCAGCCACCTGAGAAAGAGCAAGAGCAATGACGACGATGGTGTTGAAAGCTCCTCCTCTAAATCATCATGGTCAAATATTGTATTTGACATTATCTAAAATAGTTGGAGAGGTTTTACGACATGGTTTGCAGTGAGCGTGAGGTTGTTGCATGAATCGATGGTTATATCTAAAACGATTACTTTTTAGGAAGAAAGGTGTTGAAAATTAGGTTTTTAACTTGTCCCGATAAAGTGCTTTTTTGTTGGGTTTCAGACTAGATCTTTTAGATAAAAGGTGATCAAAAATTGATGTCGTATGAGTTATCAATGAGAACTTTGATGAACAACAGGTGGAGGCGAAACCCAGACCCTAGGAGAGCAAAAAAAATCACATATTATAGGCAATTCATTATCACAAGGGAATAGAATACTAAATTATATACCTACAAAAAGAATACTAAATTATATTGATTTGGACATTTTATTTATAAAAAAAAAAAAAAGATTTTATAGCCTGGAATCTCTTGCGGTTGATTTTTTAATGTAGAGGAAATATATTTCCCCGTCAAGATGCTCTAACATAACACATTGGCATCGAAGAAAATATGGGTATATACAATAGTTAGGCATTTTTAAAATTATATTTTTTCTTTAATACTGAGTGAAATATACTAGTCACCACTTCACTACCCCACATACCCAAATGTCATTTATTTCAATTTTTTCATCTTAATAATTTAGAAAGATACTATTTACAACGAATACTATGATCACAAACTCATCGCAAATGAATTATGAGCATTACATATGATACTTATCAGAAAACACAAGCGGTGGAAGTATAAATGAAAGAATTCTGCTCTTCTCCCGGTAACTTTTGCTCCCATCCAACCAAACTGATCAAAATACCTATGCGTCAGTTAACTAACGCATGTGTAAATTTGTGTGTTAGTTAAGTAACGCGGCGTGACTTAAGACGCACAAGTGAAAACCACTGCGTGAGTTAACTCACGCAACCACTAGCACATGCGTGAGTTAACTCACACCCAGTTTGTGCAGCAAGCCAGAACTGACAGAACATCTATTTTCCCTAAATTTTTCATTCCTTCATTACATTCATTCAATCAATTGCATACACTTTTCGTCATTCGTTCAAGCATTCACTCAATCAAGCATTAACTCATAATTAAATAACGGAAAAAAACGGAATTAAACAACGAATTAAAATAACGAAAAATGTCATAAAAACGCCAAAAAGAGCAAATGTAATAGGTTTACAACCAAATCCAACAAAAAGTCATAAAAAAAACTACAAAAGTCATAACGCTCCATCCCGTCGACTCCTACTCCTCCTCCGTGGAGCTGACATCTGCTCCACTCATACTGTATGCCCTGCATCACGCGAAGAACCTTTGGATTACCAAAGACATTAGGATGCCCCATTGCACTGTCCACTCTGGCTCTAATGTTGCTGATGATCTGGTATGGGTTTGGAGGATGTCTAGCCCACTGCTGCTCAACAAGAACCTCCTCGTAGGGAGGGACAAGACGAGGATGGGCATTAGCTGTGTAGTCAGGAATGGCCACAGGGGGGTTCACAATAGGATGTGATACTCTAACAAACCATCTCATGTACCCCCTAGAAGCGCTCCACGACTCGTTATCCGGAACCGGAACCAGTTCACCCCTCTCCTGCTGGCTGAGGACATGTAGAGCATACTCCATGAAGGCCCTAGCCACATCTGTTGCCGCAAGATGCCCAATGTCTATAGGAGGCCTGGGAATAGTCTGGACATACCCGTACTGCCTAAGAACTCGCTCTGGCAAGTGACGGACCCTCCTGTCTTTGCCGACCATGATCCATCCGGAGAACCAGCATATGTCCTGAAAAGGCGTGACGTGTTGTCGTCTCTCGTACGGCCTTCAGGTGACATGAAATGGTCTAACGAATCAATGGCATCTCTGTAGTGTCCAGGATCAATAAAGCCCCTGGTAGGTTTCCATTGACTCGCAAGCAGAGCAATAATAGGGTCGTACTCATCATTATGAATCCTCGGAAGGAGGTTCCTGAAGTGCGCAAAAACCCATCCCTGGAAACACAAAGAAACAAATTTATATCAGCACAAGTATTATACAAACAACTATATATTTATGATCCAATAAGTAAAAAATAAGAAAAACAATTATTACCACAAGCAAGGTCATGTAACCACCACAGGAGGCCACATATGAGTCGGAGGTAAGAGATAGCTACTCATATAGAAAAGCAAGTCTCATCCCACTCCATGACCAGCTGTCCAACAGGTATTCAAGAGATCCTTGTAGCGCCTCTTAAATTTACCAAAACTGACATGAGCAACACCTTGTCTTCCCACCTCCTTAGCAACAGCCTCCGCTGTAAAAAGTAGGTCCACCTGCATCATCTCTATCCTCTCGTCACGAGTTAACTCTCTATCAGGAAGGAGCCTCCCAGTGATGGGGATGCCTAGGAGACACGCCACATCATCTAGTGCGATAATCGTCTCCTCGGCACCTCTTGAGCATGACCCCCACCCTCCTGCTACTGAGGGTGCTCCTGCTTAATATCAGGCTGCTCCTGCTCAATATCTGGCTGCTCCTGCTTAATATCATGATGATATTGATGCCGTTGATACATATCAAAATGATACTGTTGAGGCTCCTTATAATAAGCCTGATTCTGGGTCTGCTGATACACCTCATAATGTTGTTGATACTGCGTCGGATCCACCATGTGGGATAGACCCGTCTGTGACGTTGATCCCCCCGCAACATCAACTCTACCAAGTCTCGTGCCCCCTTCTCCCTCTACCAGCCAAAGGAGGGAGTACTGCTTGTTTCCCCCTCGTGCACTACTAGTGGAGTTCTGCACTCTCCCACACCTCAGTTTGTCATTCGTCACCTCCTCAGGCAGCCTCTGAGACGTATTCCTCCGAGGCATATCTACACAACACTTAAAATCAATGAGACATTTTCGCACGGACATCGTGTCATTTTCAACAATTCAACAACAACAACACTTATATTTGGGCAGTGTCATTACAATCCGTAAACTACCACATTGTAGTCAAACATACTATAATCAACATTAACAAACCATATTCTAACTAATTTCATCATTAGCAATCCAAAAAACAAGAAAAAATTCATTGAGACATTTTACCAAACACATAGAGTGCAATTTTCAAACAACTAAGAAATCTAACAATTTCTAAACCCTAAACTATAACATTCTACTCTAAACAACGTCTAAACAACAATTTCTAACTTAATTCATCACTAACCATCCTAAAAACTAACATGCAAGCCAAATTTCTAAAAACCTAAAAATGTCTAATTTCTTCAAAAAAAATCACAAAATTTCAACAAAAAATAAGCAATGATGTAGAATAAGCAACACTTACTTGTTCAATTGCATGATTTGATGATGATTCGCTTGACTTTGGTGAAAATCGCACTTGGGGGAGATTTTTCGAATTTTGGATGTTTTGGAAAAGTGAAGTGTTTTGTCTATGTTGCTGTCATATACACTTAAGTCACGCTGCGTGATTTAACTAACGCGGCGTGACTTAAGTCACGTAGAGCATATAAGGTGCGCTAGTTAACTAACATTGCATTTGTTAACTAGCACAAGGGTATACTTGTCATTTCATTTGGGCACGAGCGAAATGTGCTGGGAGAAGAGCAGAATTCTAAATGAAAAGGTCAGATACAGTTGCATCTGTCTATCGTAATGTTTTGCAAAACTTTTTCTTCGTCCTTTTGCAAGAATTGAAAGCCGTTAACCCTTGATATAAGACAATTCGAGAATTTTGTTAAACAATTCCAAATGTTTAAAAGTTTCAAAGGCAAATCCCGAACATTTGAAAACTTTCAAAAACTCTAAAAACAATTTATTCCGAAAGTTTCTTTTTTGAAAGGTTTACAATATAATTATTCCAAAAATTGACTTTCAAAGGTTCGATATTTTTTACTACTAAGTAAATTTAAGTTTTTTCAACTTGAATGATTATAGGAATATTTTAGTATTTTTACAAGTTCTGGAGGGTGGTAGATATAGATGTGGTGGTGGCAAGTAGATTGGAAGCCCAATAGTAGAATGAATTGGCTTCTAGTATTGAAATGAATTGGCTTTTTCAACTTAAATGGAACCCCAATAGTAAAATGTAACCCCAACAACAAAGGTATCAACAGTCAATAATATAGGTTAGCTTATAAAGAAAAATCCGAAGTTCAAATTAAAATTTAATCAAGATGGTAACAAGTTGGCACTTGGCACCAGCTCGTCTAAAATATGCGATTAGAATGGGGAGCAAAAAGTAAGTCAAATTACACAACGTAAATTCTACAATTACGGCAACATGAAAAACTGACAAATCTGATAGTCAGATTGTAAGGGCTAAAATATGCTTTCTTTTCCTTTTAAAATTGCATCTCTCTATTCATCTCTCTGAACACTGATATTTGATGTTTGTCTACCGTATGGTTCCATTGCCTATGGATGGAACCGTGCAAATGCCAGCTGATGTGGTCAGCGGAATGTCTTTGTAGCATGCCTCTAGCTTCTCATTCGTGTGCAGATCGACTTGCAATGTCTCCCAAACTTTCTTCTTTGGATTCAAGAGTTCATCTGGATTGCCTTCATACCCCGGGAATGTGATTCTTTCTCCAACAAGAGCAGAACTAGGCGGTTCAACCAACTCAACCTAAAGGGTGGACAGCAATAGAAAGGATTAGTACTCATAATACTCTTCTCACATACTTCGGTGAGAGGAAGCACTCCAAAGGATAACTTAACAAAATCAAATATAAATATAGCAGCAGGTGATGGATATGACCACACATGTGCGCCCGGCGCATGCACTGCCAATATATTGCAATAAACATGCACTCGTAGTAAGCATCTCATCTCATTATCCACATTCAGAAGCTAGGGGAAAACCTGGGAGATATTATCAACACTATTTTTGGACAAGTGAAATTACAAAAATAAATGGTAACCTAATTCTGGGCCCTATTAACCTATATGGAGCTCAACTTTAATCTGGGAAACTACTTGTAATCAACCGGGAAGGGGAAGTTCAGTGATTGATTATTTATTTGATGTCTGTTAGATGAACAGGGAACGTTAAAAACTACGAAGAAATTTTTACTATCACTATTAGAGTTCTTAATTGTCATTCAGTCAACACTAACCACAAGCAAACACACTTCACCTTTAAATCTTAAAGAACTACCCATGCGGTCATACTACATCTTTACAATCATAACATTCGGCATACTACTACAGTAGAACCATGGTGTAATTTAAAATGCTAACAAGCGCGATCCAACCCCCCAGTTGTGAGGAAAAATGAATTGTGTTCTTCCTTACCTTGGTGTGATCAGCATTGGAAGCAGCAAGAACCATTGCTTGGGATTTGATGCCCCTCATGGTTGCTGGTTTTAGGTTGCAAAGAACACAGACCTTTCGATTCTGAAAAAAGTAATTAGTATTGATTAATCAACAAATAAAACATTAGCATCACAGCTAGTAATTTAAAACAGCATGTAGACATCAGAACCAAACACAAACCTGCATTTCATCAAGTGGTATATACTTGACAAGTCCACTGACAACGGTTCTTGTCTGTTCTTCACCGACATCAATCTCTTCAACATACAGTGAATCTGCATCAGGATGCTTTTCAGCCTTCTTTATGAGACCAACTCGAATATCAAGCCTTGTGATGGTAATTTCTGGTTCAGCAGCAGCCTTGTTTTTGGTTCCACTTGATGATGCTTTTGCTGCTGGTTTTTTCTTCTCAGTTCCATCTGTTGCAAACAACAGCCCTAATCAATATAAGCAACCTTGAAAGTTCATTTATCCGTTGATAGAATTTACTTGAGTCTAAACAAGGGTCCAACCACTCTCATTTAAATTAATGGATACCAATCGAGCCTAAAGCTTTAAGCTTGCTACCAACATACACAGATAATGAAGAGTGCAATAACTTCTACATTTTACATTAACAAAAAGACCTTGTTATAAACAGTTTCTTTTTCAAGTGAAGTGCAATTTAGGAAATAAAAAAGAAAAACAATGCCATAATACCAACAACCGTCCAGGATTTTGATATCTCGGAACTTCGGAAGATGAATAAATTCTTAAAGACAATCAGCTTTTAACCAATAACAAACGAGAAATGCCTATATTGGTTACTATATTAATAACAATTATAGAAGACATTAGAAAATATAATATCTAAACATGCAATGCATTGCGGTTAAAGTGGAGTACTGGAATTATAAAAGGTCCAACCGTTTGTGTCATTCAGCTTACTGTGGAATATAGCCAGTTGTTACATTCTTTGAGGTGAGATATATTCTTAAAGGCGGCTACTATATTCTCAAGGAAGCAAAAAAAACGCCATTAAAAAAATACCTTTTTCCCTTTTTTCGTCAAGATATTCATGTTTTCATTAAAATATAATGATAATACCTTATCATCTGTCTTAGTTGACGTTTTAAAACATAAACTCAGATTAGAAATGGATGCAATAAACACCTGAAACTTTAGTTTTCTTCAATTGCTCAGCAACATTTTCAGCAGCTTCGGCCTCTGCACGAACAACCCTGTCAGCTTGACTTCCTTCAAACTTCTTCCTGAAGACTTCTACTTCTTCATCTTTCTGGTAAAGGATTTTGAATAGATCAATGACTCGAAAGCAAAAACACAACTTCAATCCCTTTATTAATTTTCAAAGATTGCCACATACCAGCTCCCTGAACAATGGCTTTGGTGTTCCAATTTTATGACCAGCACTTAGGAGATCCCAGGGTCTTTTTACTCTATCAACGTTTCTTTTATCATCAGAAAGTGAAAGATGTGTGTCGACAGACAAATTTAGTTGCTTGAATACCTTCGTGCCAGAAAACAGAGAAGATCAAAGTCTTGGAATATAATAGGAACCAAGAACTGAAGTCAAAAGAAAGAACAATTTTATTGAGAAAATAAGAAAGAATAGGCGAGAAAACTCTCCTCCAAGGGTTCCCCCTCGTAGAATAAAGTCACTACTCTATTCACTGAATTTACAAAATACTCTATTCACTGAATTTACAAAATACTCGATGATACCCTCTTTAACTCCAAAACCTCCCCTCATTAACTAACAACTTCCCTGACCAACTCCTCAACTCATAACAAAATCCTCCATTTTCTATATCTTACCAGAATAAGTAATCAAAATACCAACAAAACAGGAATACAAATATGTATGGAAGTTATATTACCTCAAGACTGAAAGATGGCATAAAAGGTTCCAACAAACAAGCAAGAAGATACACAATCCCGGCAGCAGTTTTCATAACAAGGGAGCAGAGAGATTGGTTTTGCTTGTAAAGACGCCAAAACTCAGTTTCCTACAAAGTTTATTGCACAAGTTACACCGCCATTCAACATTAGCATCAATAGTATAAATTCAGGGGGGAGGGGGGACAAAATTAGGGAATGTAGCAATTCCAAAGTTACCTGCAAATATGCATTCCCCTCACCAGATATGCTCATTGCAATTTTCAATCCTTGCTTTAGTTTAACCTTTACAGTTTTGCAAAATGAAATACTATCAGACTGTAGTAATACACATATTCAAAGTAAACAAGTGCATTCTGGTCGATTACAAGCTTGTTTAATTGCAGTTTATACAAATTTTGTTATAAAAAAACTTATTCAAGCAGACAACTTATTATTGTTTTCTATCTTTTTGAACAAAAAATATGACCCGCCTAGTGTTGTTAGTTTTTTTTTTCTTCTCATTTTTTAATGTTCGTTGCCACTCACTTCCACACGAAAGCCGCCACCTACACCTGACACTATTCACTGCCACCCTCCACCACTGTCCTTGCGGACAACCTCAACCCGTGGAAGCCAGTCCCTCCCACCATTGTTATGGCAATCCGCCACTTTCACCATTGCTGCTGAAAAATAAGACCCTATATCACTGTCGCAGCCTAATAACCTCCGCTGCTGCCACTGTTCGGCATCTTTCACCCTTGCAGTTTGACACCCTCCACTGTCACTGTCATCTAGGACCCTCTGCTGCCATGCCACCACCACCATCATCGGCAAGAATGCTCCACTTTCTAAAACATTATCTCAACAAATTTACCACAACCTTTTTTTTATCTCACCATTTAAATTGTTTTCAAACCAACAACAACAACAAGCCTTATCCCACTATGTTGCATTGGCTACATGGACCAAATTAGAGCATAATGTTCTATCTGTTTTAAACCAAAATTACCAGATATTTTTCTTTCTGTTTTGTTATGAAAGCAAATTTTCAAATTTGTTTAATAAAACAGATTTCAATTTTAAGAATAAAAAAAAAGAACACAGTCAAACATGTCCTACAGTGCCATGCTATTTCAAAATAGGGATTAGCTACCTTCTCCATTGACTCTATGTATTGCTCCATATATGCAGCAACCTTGTTGGCAAATTTTTTGGTTGGATCATGGGAGTCGCCACTTACATCATCAGGAACAGTGGGAATAATGGAATCATATCCTTGACCTTTACAAGACAAAGTTAGTATGTAAATAGAATGACAAGAAGCAGCAATAAAAGAAACTTTAATAAATACAGGTAATAATGAAGAAAGGAAGAGATATAAATCTTCTGACTTCCTATACAGGACAATTGTTAATCAATAGGTCCAAGATACTCACAGTCCTCATGTATGTAATTCCTAATCATTTGTAGCAACTAGCATCTAATCAGCAGATATTTCAAAAGAAAAATTACCAAAGAGCTAAACCAACCTGCAGGTTTGGCAATAAAACTCAAAACTCGGTTGACAAAGTTTCCCAAGTTATTCAGAAGCTCAGTATTTAATTTTGCTTGCAAGTCAGACCATGTAAAAAGTGTATCTGATACCTACAAATGCATATCACATTCAATGTACTCAATAGAGGGAGAGAAAATATAACGTTTTAATGTTTCAAGACAAATTTAAATCATATGTTCAAAATAGAATTACCTCAGGCCTATTTGTTAGCAAGTAATATCTCCATACTTCAACCGGAATATTAGTATCTTTTGCATCATTACCAAATACCCCGACGCCTTTACTCTTCGAAAACTTCCCTAGACATTTAAGTAACATTTTGTTACATTGTCATTTTCTGTTACAAAACAGCTGCATTGTTTTCACTTTGTCCTATTTTCCAATATTTCTATAGAAATTAGTGCGGATAAAAAAAAGTTGTTTTAACTGTTTCTTATGCAAGTCTTCGAAAACATGAAAAAGGTGAAAACAAGATGGTGATTTTTGTTATAAATGAAAAAAGGCAGTTTTAAAGCTAATAAGTGAATATAAGAAATGAAAAGAGAAATTGTTTTCCGAAACAAAGCAAACCTTTAAGCATTTCACACATTACAGATTTCAAATCTTTTCGTTCACATATAAACCACTGTCAAATGTATTTACTAACCTGCTTCATAATTCAGGTATTCGGTGACACTGATAGTCTTCATTAAAGTCCAATTTTGACCGGTTCCAAGTAGAGTAGATGGAAACATTACCTGAAGAATAAATTCCATCATTTTCCAAAGAACTAATTACTCGACAACCATAAAACACAATCCACTTTATTAAGAATCGAAAAGCTAGTTCTAGTTGCTTTTGTTTTAATAAAACTTCACTGAGCAAATAGCTGCTACACCAAGATTCCTAACACTGAAGAGATCCATTGGCATTACATAATGGCAAAGCAAAAGGTGTCAAACTCAGTACTTAGAAGCCAGAGCATAGGATGAACACCTGTTGATCAGGATTTACAGCATACTTGTGATTATTTGGGAAAGCTTTTTTCCAGGGGAAATAATTATATCTATGCTGCTCAAAACAGCTAATACAGACATTTAACAACGTGACAAGCAGGAAAAGCTTCACAAATAAATAAACTTCCACGGTTTCAATTTGACACAAATGAAATGTTAAGAATCCCACATTGAGTGTAATATAGCCTGAAAATGTGATATAAGTGAGGGCTATCTCTCACCTTAAAAGTTTATTTTGTGTTGATTTAGCACCCCCTGTACTTGTCTTCACCTATTATTTATAAATCAATCGTTTGATGTTCAAAAGAAAAAGACCAAACCGAAGTTCTAAAAGATGAAACACCGAGTATAATGCCAGCGTTGTTGAACATTTATAACAGAGTTCAATATTTTTTAGTAATCAAAATATTTGGCTGTTTAGAGTAGAGATCATGTCAAATTTGTTATCATAAGTTTCTAACCCACAATGGACCTTACACAAATCTTTGATATCATTCTAAAATTTCAGTTGGCATAACTCAACCCGACAAAACCGGGTTGTAAAGTGAGGTTTGACCCCCACATATAACTAGTATTAAGGCCATTCCACTATCCAATATTGGACTCTAAACATTAACAAAGGCTGCAGCAAAATAAACAGCATGACAACTTCACAATTGGTGACAGCAATTTGACAGAGTAGAATGATTGTGGTAATGAAATAAAATGCAACAGTGGCTGAGGAAGGTAGCATGCCAAGAAACTGGCTGGTATAGTGGCAGAACCCAATATAATAGAAAACAATACAAAGCATATTTTAACAGTAATCATACAGCCTTTGCACCAAATTGCATGCAAAAAAGAGAAAAAAGAATAAAGAAATAGATAGGCTGGTGAGAGTATACTATTGTAGTGATGTAGTCCAAAAAATTGAAAATCAACAATGCATAAAATATACAGTACAAAATATTACAGACCCATAGTTATCAATCCCGGATAGCTGCAGAGTCATGCGCAAATACTAAAACAAGATGGCCGTTATCTCAAAGATTAAAGATTCAAAATAAATAATGAATAATAAACTACACACAGAAACACAAAAAATAAAAACAAAATTGAAGACATGTTACAAATTAATAAGCCATGCTTGAAAAATACAGAACAATGAAAACTTGAGTGAACGGAAAGGTTATGAGCACATACTTGAAAACTACAGTACAATAGAAGGTTAAAAAAAGAAAATAATAATAAGAGTTGCATGCGGCAATATAGGGGAGTGAACGGAGAGGTTATTAGCATATAAGAAATAAAGTGCATTGGATATTGAATAACTGGAAACCGCTGATCGGTAATGGTGGAAAACACTACGAACGACTGGAAGTACTGCGTGCAATCAATGGACTTGAGCTCATGACGGTGTACAAGATGAACAGAAACTTGTTTTAAACATGAATTATGATATAAATGAATGGAGAAATGTTTTGAACTTTCTGAAGCCAAATATGTCAGTGAAATGACAAAAATATAAATAAATTGGGTAGGAAAAGTCAGAAAATGGTTGCAAAATGTTGTTTTAACTTTAACCTCCATGATGCAACAACGACGCAATTATCAAAATATTTAAGTAGAAAAAGTATGAAAATGGGGTTTTAACCTCCGAAATACAATAACAACATAAAATCCGCTAATGGATGCAATTTTGGTGTCTGACTGATAACCATGTACAGAACTGGGTCATAAAATTGTTTCAAAAAACAAACTGAAAACAACATCTGAATTTTTTTAACTCAGCCAGAGAATCACTGTTCAATGAAGTAAATGATAGAAAATAAGATATTGATATGTGCAATCACAAACAACATTAGAGAACATAACAGCATATAAAATAAGATAATGACTTACAGTATGGAATGGCACATTATCCTTTCCCATAAACTGAAACAACTCCACATTCTCAGGGTTTTTCCACCATTTCTCCCAATCACGTGTGTAGCCTGCCGTGATTGATATATATCCAATCGGAGCATCAAACCAAACATAGAACACCTTCCAATTTAAAGAATATAGTTTAAAATTAGTGAATGAAAAACAAGCGACATTTTGAAAGACCCAAAGGAAAAACTTACCTTGTCACTGTATTTTTCATGTGGAACAGGAACCCCCCACTTCAGATCTCTGGTAATGCAGCGTTTTTTTAATCCCATTTTGAACCATGAATTTGTTGTTTGAATAGCATTCTGACTCCATGATCCCACCACAGACGTCTCATTGATGTATTTTTGCAACTTATCTTCCAAAAGAGGGAGCTCAAGAAATAAGTGGTCCGTATCACAAATACGAGGACTGTTTCGACAAACCTGTTACATATGCCAAAACATGTCGCCTTAAAACCTCTGTAGACTTCCAAACAACTATAGAATTGTACTTGAATATGAAAAGTAAACAAACATGTCTACTTCACAAAATGTGATTAAATCTTCATCTTATCTTATATATAAAGTAAATAAATAAATTAAATATGTATAAAGTAAGGTGGTTCTATTGTAGTTTTCCTGCCTAAATTAGGGCATTTTAGTAATTAAGTTTTGCATTATTTTTTAAATATGTTATGAATTGTGTATCAATTGTTCCATTAATAATTGTGTTGTGTATTAACTTTTTTGTGCTATAAAATATTTTTGACTTGTGCTATAAAGCATGAGAAATGGACCAACATCGATATTGTTTTAGTTTTCATGTGTTTCGTTGATTTTCTTGGTAAATAAAAAATAAAGGAATAATTATTATTTCATTGTGGAAAGTGTCTAATTGCAGCCAACTTCTTTATTTTGTTTAAACTGTGTAACAGATAGTGTTGTTACTGCAAAAAAAAAAAGGTTTATGACTGTTGTTTAAATTTAGTTTGCCGATTTCCAATCGTATTTGGGTATTTCATTTTAGGTATTAGGTAAGGTATCATTGTAATTTTGATATTTGTTTGAAGGAAATATCCTTCATATATCTTTTTTTCTCCACCAATATTATGTAATTTTTCCAAGTTGCTAAGTTGCAATTGTTATTCTTTACTTTTGGTATCATAAAAATCAATATCAATTGCAAATATAAAGCATAAACCACTCATCGATACAATTTACTTAATTGCATGTTTTAGCTTCATCAATTTAGTGGGAAAAATCTTGGTTGTTGTTGTTGTTATTATTGCATGTTTTAGCTTCATAATGTCATAAGACGAAAATACTCAACAATAAGAAATAAAAAAAAAAAGTGAAGATAAATATAAGAACTTAAATGTGATTTCAATAAAAAAAAATATTGTAAATAAATATAAGAATTTAAACGAAATTTCAAGTATTGTAAATAATATTATTAATAATTAATAGCTAATAAAAAAAAGTATAGATATTGAAAGTGGGATCAAGAATATATATAATAAGTGGTAGAGAATTGAACAATAGAAGCTTGGAGAAATAAATGAGTTTAAATTTACTATTGTTGAGTATATGCAATTTTAAAAACTAATAATTTATAAATTTATATAATATCAATATCAAATCATATATATTCCGTATATTTTACTATAAATTTGATATAAATTTTTGCTTAAATAGTATTAAATTAATTATTTGTTTTTATTTAAATTGCATTTTTCAAATAAAATTTATCCTTTAAAATAATAAAAAATGCAAGTAGTAAAGAGCAACATGAAACTCAAAGCAACTAAAAATTTCAACAAAGGTACTATGTGGGAAGAGATTACAATGAAACTCAAAGCCCAATGAAAAGGGAAAACAAAACTGCAAGGAACATAGAATACAATGAAATTCAAAGCAACTAATACTCCCTCCGTCCCAAATTATAAACAAAAAAATCTCATTTTCTTTGTCCCAAAACATAAGCAAAAAAGACCAACTTTTATGTTATTTCAAAAAAATTATCTTTTCCAAAGTAAAATTAAATGCAAATTGCATTCAATTTGTTCTCCTTTCTATTCTCTCCATAATCATTAACCAATAAGAATTGCTTTTACATCTTTCCATGAAACTTATTCCAAGAAGAACACAAAAAATTATACCTCAAACTACTATGTTTTTGTTTTCTTAATAAGTGTGAATTTGTGTTTTTTGCTTATAAATTGGGACGGAGGGAGTAGGTGGGAAGGGGGTTTTGGAGGGTAGGGGAGGGCTTATTTTTCTTTTTAAAATTAAGCAAACTATAATGCTTCTAAAATGATTGAAGTGTGACTAAATTGTGATGAGTATTTTTCCATTTTTTTTAAATTCCAAAAATATATAGACCTAGCCTTTGGAGATTTTTGGTGAGCCTACCCCAAAAATATATCAGAACTTTTTAAAAATGAGTGGATGAGTTTGGAGATTTTTAAAACACCTCTAAAGCCCTCCTCCAAATTAGGACCTTCTCCCCTCTCCTCCAAAGTCCTTTGATCCCTCCCTACCCCCATAACTTCCAAACATAGCCAAAGTTCATCCAAAACAATCACACATACGGCACACAAATGCTTTCAGGGATTTGAATGATGCAGTTAGTTAAGTAATAAAGCAAGAATTCAGGGAAGGGGAGTTTACTACCTTGCACTTGGGAATCTTCAATTCTGTTGGATTTAGAAGGTTGCCACAGTTCTCACACTGATCCCCTCTGGCAGAATCATACTCACACCGTGGAATTGGGCAGGTACCCTCCACAAGTCGATCGGCTAAGAACCTTTTGCATGTATCACAGTAAAGCTGAAATTTTATACACATAAGCAAAGCATAAAGACCTTTCCAAAACACTTCATGCATGAAACAACTCAAATTTTCAATTAAATTGGAGAGCACAATGCCAACAATAACCGATAAAATATTTAAATACACTTCATCAAGATAAACAAAAGACAAGTGAACACCTGCTGTAATGTGTCCTCAGAGAGCCAATTATTTTCATGTACTTTTTTGAAAATTGCTTGGCACACTTCAGTTTGCTCGGGGGAAGAAGTACGTCCAAATTCATCAAAGCTTATATTGAACCAATCGTAGACCTCCTTGTGAATAGCATGGTATCTACAAACACACACATAAAAAATATCATCAAACAAATTCTGCTCAAGGAACAACCCAGTGCCAGACAGGTGTAATAATATCCTTGGATCAAAAACACTGAACTACAAGAAATGGAAATATCTCATATTAGAGGCTGTTTACTTTGTGAAAAACATTTTAGACTTTCATTTTTTATAATATGCTTTCATTTTAACTTGCTAATAAGAAGATGAGAGACTTTTAAAGTGAATCGCTGTGATAAAGAGAAGATAAAGTACTAACTATAGATGATGCATTTTTGGAACATAGAGAGAATAGTTCTTTCAACATTTTCATTGTTTTCAGAAATATAAGACAATTGTTAACTTTGACGGTCTCTTTTCTCCTTATTGACAAGTAAAAGTAAGGCACTGTTTGGATCGACAACTTATTTGCAGTTTATAAAATAAACACTTATCATGATAAATAACTTATGTATAAGCAAGCTTACATAAGTTATTTGTAGAGCAGAAGATAAAATAATGTTAAGTTGTTTTTGTATATGCTATAAACTGTTTTCATAAGCTATCTTGGAGAAATAGAAAATAAGCTAAAAACACTTGTGAAAAAATGACATAAGCTATTTTCATAAGTTCTCCCAAACAGTCTCACAACACTCGTGTCAGTAGATAAACTCAAATAAGTCAGTCCAAATAAGCTCTGAAACTTACAAATTTCAGAAAATGAAAATAGAAACTGTTTTCACATCGGACCCTTATCAACTTTAGTCCACATCAATGTCATGCCAACATAACAACATACACACCATGAAATATAGGCTTGCAACAATTGGAGCCTTTTGACTGGTTAAAATTAGGGTCTAGTGAAACAATATTGTTACATTGCCAATGCTTTGAGGCGATAAACATAACAAAATAAACAGCGAAAACATGATAAAATTGAATTGAATTGAAATCAAAAAATAACTTAATAGATAAAATGAATGAATGAATACTTGTCACAAATCTCTTTGGGAGAACAATTCTCCTCCAATGCTTTAGTCTCCGTTGCAGTCCCATACTCATCGGTACCGCAGATGTAAATCGCATTGTATCCCCTGAGACGACAGTATCGAGCAAACACATCAGCACTCAACACACCTGATCGCAAAATCAAAACGATACACGTGAATTTCGAAACTATGAACACGGGAAATTAACGAAATAATAATTGAATCGAAGAAATAGATTAAAGAATTCAATGTGCGAGTGAAAGAGAAAAAGTAATTACATCCAATGATGTTGCCGAGATGAGGGACGTTGTTTACGTAGGGAAGCGCGCTTGTGATGAGAATGTTGCGCTTTCCTTCAACGGGAAGCTTCGGCGCTTTCCGATCTTCCGCCATTTTGGTGAGAGTGATTGAATCTAGTTTCGGTCGCCGGCGAGATGAAGAGGCTCCACCGCCAAAACAATCGCGAGAGAGAGGGTGGAAAAGAGAGAATGTGATGTGAGCGAGGATATGAATGAGGGTGTGTGTATAGCTTTTTGTTAGACACGCAGCCGCAACGCACTTGGGTAAGATTAGGGTACAAAACTCTGCAATGCAACACTGTTTTGCGTGTAAGTTTTTTTTCTTTTTTCTTTTTTTCTTGTAAGGACTTTTAACAGTGAATCATCAGCTTCGAATTTTCACAAATCAGTCAAATTCGTCTATCAATTTAACGAAATGTTAAAATAGTCTCTCGGTCTAATTGGAGTGTTAACAGTGTTGACGTAGCTGCTAACCTCTCACATGTATGTAAGATGTCGCATAACCAAGAACTAATTTGATCGATAGTGACCAAAATTTCCAAGGACGAAATTGATTGATTTGCATAAAATGTTATTTCCTCCTCAGCGGCTCTTTCTTTCTTCTCCAACGACTCTTTCTTCCCCAAATATATAAAATTAAAACCCTTATTTTACGATCTTTAATCTATACTCTAAAATCTCCAAAATTTCTTCCAATAATTAGTGGTAGTGTTCTTTCTCGATTTAAAAAACATCTGACCTTCATTATTTGACTAACTATCAAGTCAATCCCTACATTATATTAAAAATTCATCAAATAAGTCTTTGAATTATTTAATCAGATGTCAAATTGATCCTTGAAGCATATATATCATTAGCAATAACATTATCTTCTTCGGTACCTTGAGTAGCACATACATTGTCCTCTTAGTTTCCTTGAGCAGCACCAACTGTTTCATCCATTCCTTGAGTACCATCAAAATTTTCCTCTTGATGATATACTCTATTTTGCACACTAGCAACCAAACAGTACAATATTTCTTTCCTCAGTAGCTAGTATGTCAACCTCCATAACTTTGAATGGAAGAAAGACATGATTGATGGAGAAGGTTTTTACACAAGATTGATGAATATTGTAGAGTTGTAATGAAAATAGGTTGAAGATGAATGCAGTAACATATAACTCTTTACACTTAGAACAATACAATAGCATGTTAAAAAAAACTCAAACAAGCAAATTATGACTATCAAAAACTTAATCAACCTAAGCTCACTTTCTATACAATCAACTCTGTCCATCAACCTTGCCCTCCAAACCTCATCATTGTTACTTTCCTTAGCCTTAACCTTGGATTGAACCTTCTATATAATCAAGAGGAAAAATTCGATGGTACTCAAGGAATGGATGAAACAGTTGGTGTTACTCAAGGAAATCAAGAGGACAATGTTGGTGATACTCAAGGTATTAAAGAAGATAAAGTTGTTGCTACTAATGTATATGTTTTAAGGATCAAATTGATACCTGATTAAATAATTCAAGGACTTATTTGATGGGTTTTTAATATAATGTAGGGATCGATTTGATATTTAGTCAGATAATTAGGGTTTGAAGTTTTTTGAATCGGGGAAGAACGTTGCCACTGATTATTGGAAGAAATTTTGGAGTGTAGATTAAAGATTGTAAAATTAGGGTTCCAATTTTATATAGGGTTAAATATGTTTTTAGTCCCTATAAAACTAAGACCTTTTAAGTTTAGTCCTTACGTAATTTTAATAGTTCTTTTAGTCCATACAAAAAAATATGCATTTAATATTAGTCCCTACTCAATTTAAATTTGTTTAATTTATGCTTAAAGTCTTAAATTTTTGAACAATTTTTTTGTAGACGTGTTAAGAACATTACTGAAAGTTCCTCCGCAAAAAATTATCGCAAAATTTGATTTTTACGTCGTCATTTTATTACTTTTATCTTTAACTTTTGTCGTTTTACAAAATTCATATTTAATTTGTTTCATGTTAAAAAATTCTAAATTTTAGTAAATGAACCTTTCATAGTGTTCTAAACTGTTGTCAAAAAAATCGTTCAAAATTTTAAGAGTTTAAGGAAAATTAAACAAACTTTGTTTTACCAGGGACTAAAAAAACTATTAAAATTAAGTAATGACTAAACTTAGAAGTTCCCAATTTTATAGGGACCAAAAACATATTTAACCCTTTTATATATTTGGGGAAGAAATAGCCGTTGGGAAGGAAATAACATTTTATGCAAATCAATCAATTCCGTCCTTGGAAATTTTGGTCACTATCGGCCAAATTAGTCTCTGCTTATGTGGCATCCGACGTGTGAGAGGTTAACAGCCACGTCAGCACCGTTAACACTTCAATTGGACGGAGGGACTAAATTGATTGACATTTAACAAATTCAGGGACTATTTTAATATTTTGTTAAACTGGGGGACGATTTTGGCCGATTCATGCAAATTTAAGGACGAAGTTGACGATTCACTAAGTGTTTAATTTAAGTTACAATTGAGAGAGTTTTCGGTGTTTGGATTGGTTTTAAGTCAAAGACTAATATATATGCGGTTCTATTTAGTTTTAAACGATTAATTGAAAAATCCAATTCGATAGTATTTGAGTGTGGTTTGATTTTGATCAATTTTTTTATATTCGGATTATAAATTACGATTTTTTTTTATATTAATATTAACTACAGTCAAGACTAATACTACTCTTTTTTTGAAAGAAAGACTAATACTCTCGTGACTGTGTTTCAATTTTTACAATTTTTACAGGCAAGAAATGATGTAGTGGTAAAAAATGACAAGTGGACGGTAAAATCGCTTACTTATAAATGTTAACTCGTCTCACTATAATTAACCTAATTTTTTCCTCCATATTTTTGCATTTAATGTTTATCTAAATAGTAAAATAAAATTACGTTCCTAATTATATGCTATTTTTTTAAAAGGAATAACCGTTAACCTGTCTCGCTATACTTAACTTATTCTCTTACTTATAAATTTTAACCCGTCTCGCTATACTTAACATATCATGTTACGTTACGGTACCAAGGATGATGTCTTGAAAATATTATGTTATACTATATGACAATCATGACATTCATTAAACTATTTTGTCAACTATTACCGTCAAATATTACATTCGATATGACGCATGGGTCGATGGTCTAGTTGAAATAAAAAATGACACAAACTATTTTTATAGGTTTTTTTTATAAAGTATAATATTGTTCCTATTGTTGTAGATTGTTTCTATTTTAATGAAATTTAATTAAATTTTTTAATTTGTAATTTATTAATATTATAAAACATAATTAAATTGTTTAAATGAAGAGTAAACATGAAATAAAAAATACAGTCCAAATGAATGTATACTCTCTATACGTTGTTATGATAAACATAGAACAATTAATAGAAAATGATTTCAAATTCTAAAACGAGAGAAATACAAGAAAGAAAGAAATAGGACGAGAGAGATAATAAAAGGATAAATAGTGAGAGGAATAAAAGAAATAATTATGGTCGAAAAATTGAATAATAACCAAGGATATTTTTGTCTAAGGGTGTAACAGGACGTTCGTTAAGTGTAAGTAGAAAAAATCTTATAATTACTATAGTGTTTGTTTAGTATTTATATGTATCTTGTTACAAATATTGAAAATTAAAAAAAAAATAATATCATCTAATCACAACTAGATCAACTACTATCCGATTTTGGTCAAACTATTAAACCTCGGATAAGTGCATAAATTAAGTGTGCGATTTGCTTTTAATTATTTCATTGTCAGGAGAAAAATTAAAAAGGAAACCTGTTTTTGTCTATAATCTCAATTATCGTGGTAGTTTTTATTTTAAGAAGATAAACATTTTTTTTAGGGATTTAAGAATGAGTTTTCTAAATACACTGTTTAATAAATCTAAAATAGTAAGTTTTATAGGAGATTTGTGTGTTACACCAACAAGGCGAAGTACACAAGACAAAACTCAAAAAATATATATTATTTATCTAAAAATGATCATGGTCAGCCACAAAACCGACAACTTGATTTGCTTCTTTAAAAACATTCATCCATGCAATGCTAACAATACCATAAATTGTTGTAACTAAGGAGTGACGAGAATGAAATACACTGCAACCTTGTTGAATTAATTCCATAGCTGTATTGGAGTCAAATTGAACCACAATACTTCTGAAGAACAATGCTAGTTGGTGCGATAAAAACAAACGAATTTTGATGAATAACATACTACCAATGTATTATGCTGAATGGAAGTGTTGCATTCTTATCATTATTAAAAATTAATTTTTAACTCCATCTGTCTATGTATTCCGGCAAATTGAAGTTACATTATTACCTTTCTATTTAATACAATGCAAGTTAAGCGCTTTAATTTCATTTTCGTTGATTTTCGCGCATGTCAAGTTCATAAAATATAACAAATACCCTACTAAAATCATTCACTCAAATCAATATTTAAATACTAATAAATTGCCCATAATTTTGACATCACACCACTTTTAAGAAACCCTTACAATTAACTTGTATGTTTGCAAAAAACGCCTCCATAAGCACCCTATGAGTTTGAAATTTAGCTACCACAAGTTAACATCGCCAAATCAACGGGAGGACATGGCCAGTGGCCAATAACAGGACTGACAATCCTCATTAAAAATAGAGAATAGTGAATTACAAATAATAATACTTTTGGTAATGATTTGCAAGCAAAAATCACGACACCTCACACCATATTATGCGGCTTTTTAATAATTTGTTCTCTGTTCTTGATTTATGGGGATAACGACATGCATGTATTTTGCAAAGTATTCAGTACAACGTTCGCAGAAGTATGTTTGAATACTTTGCATTACATGCATAACCTCAAAAGCATTGTCGGCAACAATAACTAATAGAGGTATAAACTCCCTCTCATCTCTTAGACACATACACCACTATTAAAAAAATAAAATGAGATATCTTTTGAAAAAAAAAAGTGATAGTTATGAATTGACAAATAAAATATCTTTAAAACATATCGATGTAAAGTTATTAATAAAACTAATATAGCATTGATTTTAGAGGAATCGAGTTAATGTGATCATATGTTTATTAAACACTAGCATCGCGAGGGCTAATTAAGCACTTTTTTAGTTTATCTTCACCGTCTACATTTAGTTGTGCCATATAACTTTCACGTGTAATCATGACAAAATTTATGACGAAACTACAAACAACAACTTCTCAAAATCACGACAAAAAGATCTCCTAACGTGCGACGGCGAAGGCAAGATGCGGAATCAAACACCTTAATCGTTGATGGTTTAACCAAACAAGTGAGCAAGATAATTTTTTCCTCGCTCCTACCCCCTCTCTCTCTAAAACAATACAAGCGGTGCTTACTTTGCACGAAATCCAACGTGGCAAAAAATGGTTGGATATTCACACATCATACGTATATTATATTATTTTGTACTATGTAATAAATGGACTGACTTTGTATTAAGGTCGAAAAACATGGAAATCGACGGAAGCTAGAACCCCCGAACCGGAGCTGCCCAAGTTGCCACCCACCACCGTTGGTTTCTCCGTTCCATTCTCCTCCGAAATTTGGTACTCATTTACCAATTTCATTCAAAGTTTTCATTTTTCTTTTCAATTTCTCATTTTATTCAACAATCATAGAATATTTTCTTCTTTCTACTCGATTCCCAACCATTGAACGCATATTGCTGAAAATTTTGTGCTCGATTTGTAATCTTTATTTTCTCCATTATTGTTGGTGTTTAAGAATAATTTATGCCAATTTCATTTTTTGGGGTTTTCGGGTTTTCATGTTATTATATCCAATTTTCAAATGAACGTGTAAGACCTAGGTCTTCTTTGGATAAGCAACTTAATTAACCAGTTATAAGACAAACACTTTTTATCATATAAGCAGAGACTATTTCTTTAACCAAAATAAATTATGGTGAAATTGTTTTTATATAAGCTATAAGTTGTTTTCATAAGCTACCTTGAAGAGCTTATCAAAATAAGCTTAAAACAGCATATAACATGTCATTAGCTCTACCAAACATTATCACAAGTGTTTATGCCAGCATGTAAGCTCAAATAAGTGTATGCTTGGTTCTGCGGTTAGCAAAATTGATTTTGAGTGAATTAATTGTGTAAATTGATTATGGATAAATGTGAGTTGAATAATTTATGTTTGGATTGTTTTTGTGTAAAAGTGGATTTGACAATAATTTAAGACTAAAATCAACTGTAGAAGCAAAAAGCTACAAATTCTAGCTTTAAGTAGAATCAATTCGACAAGCAAAATCAATTCTCTTTTAAATCATCCAAACATGATAAAATCAATTCTAGAATCTCTAGAATCACTTTTGAGTTTTGACCCTCCAAAACTGAAACCAAACATATGTCAAGTCTATCTAAACTTTCTCTTATCATATGTACCGGGTTTGAGTTGTTTTGCAATTGGGTTTTCATAAGTTGATTCAAATGGTTTATGTGGTTTTTTGCAGAGCAAAATGATGCGGTTGCAGACATATGCGGGTCTTAGTTTAATTGCCACTTTGGCTATTACATATCATGCATTTAACAGCAGAGGCCAGTTTTATCCGGCAATGGTTTATTTAGCAACTTCCAAGATCAGTTTAGTGCTTCTTCTCAACATGGCTCTAGTCATCATGTGTGTTATGTGGCAGTTAACTAAAAAGGTGTTTCTTGGTTCTCTTCGGGAGGCCGAGGTTGAGAGGCTTAATGAGCAAGCATGGAGGGAGGTTATGGAAATCCTCTTTGCAATTACTATCTTTAGACAGGATTTCTCTATTACATTCCTTGCCATGGTTACGGCACTCTTGTTAATCAAGGCTTTGCATTGGTTGGCTCAGAAGAGAGTAGAGTACATAGAGACTACACCTTCCGTGTCCGTGTTGTCTCAAGTTCGAATCGTATCTTTTTTGGGGTTCCTTCTTCTTCTTGATGGCGCGTTTTTGTACAGTTCAGTGAAGCATTTACTAGCTACCAAGCAGGCTTCGGTTTCGATATTCTTTTCTTTTGAGTAAGACCTATTTCTTCCTTTTTTCCCTTCTCAAATAGTTTGTGACATTGTTAATTTTACTATGGAAAATTCTCTAACATGATCTCTGGACGGATGGTAATGCTTTACTTTTAATTCTGTTCTGCTACAAATGAAACTAGTACATGTTAATATATTAAAAACTCCATTATAGTTGAAAGTTATACGCAGAAAGTTGAACTTATACACAGTTTCACATGTATATGCTGTCTGATTTGATGCTTTCTGTGGTATCCAGAAGTTAAACATTTTTGTCAATTTAGAACAATTCTCTTTATAATGTTATAGGAGGTTTGGTTTTAATATAGTTTACCCTTCGCTGTTGTTTTAATATAAATACATGTTTCTATCCCAGGTACATGATACTAGCAACAACAACAGTATCAATTTTTGTAAAATATATTTTCTATGTCAGTGACATGCTTATGGAGGGGCAATGGGAAAAGAAACCAGTCTTCACGTTTTACTTGGAACTTGTTAGGGACTTGCTTCACTTGTCTATGTATATGTGCTTCTTTTTGGCAATTTTCATGTAAGTGATCACTTGTGTCTATGTGTATTATTCCCTCGCATGATTTAAACTTCATAGCAGTATGTGCATTGTGCACTATAGAATCCATAGTATATGTTGTTGTTTATTTTGAAAGCATTTCAAAAGGTTTCAAAGAGACCAAGTGCCACATTGCTCAGGGTAAAGAGCATTTTGGAGGTTTATAAGCCAAATAGTGTTAATGTCCAAATTTAAATGTTTCCAATGACTCATTGAAAAGTCCCAAATTTTTTGCTAGTATCCCAGTATGCTTGCGTTGTACGAATATTGACAACATATACACATAGGACAGAAATGAAGTTCCCTCAGATTATTTAAGGTCTGAATTAAAAAATAACATTGGATTCTAAATATTGATTTTTGGTTCAAATTTCTAAAAGTTACACGTTGAAGGTAAGGTCATGGTTGCATTTAAAAAGCTAGTGGCATGCTTTTATGGGTGGTTAGAATCATTTTAGATTTTAATATTCTCTGAATATTAGACTAAATGCAAGAACATGTAAGGTTTAGTGTTATTTATTCATGGCTAATAGGAATGATACCCTTGAAGATAGGAAAAGAGAATCAGTTCTGCATTGCTCAGTTCTGTAGGAGCTTCTGATATATTTATTAGACATTATACCTGGCTTTGATACGTCTGCTTTACTCTCAAATATTTTCAACATGCTAAGTTTATAGTTTCACACTTTTTATGCGTCTTTTAGTAATACTTCTCTTTTTGAGATGTAAGGGAATCATTTGGTTCACCTGTTTTTTATGCTTTTTTCTCTATCAATCTGATTAAGTATTCCAGCCTTACGGCTTTTGTCTTTACCTTCTGACTTTAAATTGATTTATCAGAAACTATGGTGTTCCTTTGCACTTAATAAGGGAGCTATACGAGACATTTAGGAACTTCAAAGTTCGTATTTCAGATTATCTACGTTATCGTAAGATCACTTCTAACATGAATGATCGGTTTCCAGATGCAACCCCTGAAGAGCTTAATTCGTGAGTTCTAAGATTAGTATTGCATCTATACTTATTATTTTTGTTTTATGCATTTGAATCAATTTTTCTATATATGGCTTTGCAGAAATGACTTAACCTGTATCATCTGTCGTGAAGAGATGACTACTGCAAAGAAACTTATATGCGGTCATCTTTTTCATGTTCATTGCCTCCGATCATGGCTAGAGCGGCAGCATACTTGCCCTACCTGCAGAGCACTGGTTGTCCCATCAGAAAATGGACCAACTGCTACTGGGGGACAGCAAAGACCACAGTCAGATGCTCATCGACAAGGTAATCACATGATCAACAACTACTTTAGGTAAACATTATTCATTAACATAAAAAACATGACAAACTATATTATTTCCAGGATACGGTGCTTTAGAATAAAAAATGAAGAAATGTAGTTGGAAGTATGATCCTGACAAACTATTGCACTTCGTATATGCGGTGCACCTTTCCAAACAGTGGCCTGCTATTTTATAAATCATCTTAATTTCAACCCTATAACAAAAAAATTATGAGCTCTTTGTTTTACCACTTGCAAAAAGTTCCCGTCATTTTTTTTTTTATTCATAATTTCATGTGAAGTACGTAAAAATACTCGTTGCTTAACTTCTGTGTTGAGACTCTGAGAGTCTCACATTGGATGTGTTAGACCTGAAAAAGTGTTTATAAGTGAGAGCAACATCCCTTACCTTACAAGTTGATTTTGTAGGATTTAGTTAGGCTAGGCTAAATCCAAATTATTAGATGATATCAGAGCCTATCCTAGAATCATTAGGCTACCCGTAGTCACTTGGCTCACACTCAAGATGTCTAGTCTTGGTTGTGATGGGGTGTGTTGAGAGTCTCATATTGAATGGGATATGACTTGAAAAATTATTGATGAGCCGTGGACAGCTCTAACCTTACGAGCTGGTTTTGTGGAGTTGAGTTAGGTCTATCCAAATTCTAAAATATTCTTACTTTTTTTGGAAAGGGGAAATTTGATTACTTTAATCTGGAATATCACCCAGGGCTAGCGAGAACAGGCTTGATTATACTTATTATATTTAAGTATTTTATTATTTTAATACTAACCTCGAAAGAGAACAGGGGAAGGCACTGGAAGCTCAGCTCAAACTGAGGTTGGCGATGGGGTGGCTCGTGATAATTTGAGTCGGCATCAAGCAAGACTTCAAGCTGCAGCAGCTGCAGCTTCAATATACGAGAAGTCTTATGTTTACCCTTCTCCAACTTTTGCATGGTAAGCAATCTATCCTATCCTATGCCAATATGCCTCTTTTCTATAGTTGCTGAAAAACTCAATTTCATGCGTCTCTCTCATCTTATAAAAAATGGAAATGGTGGGTTCAAAGTGGATTGTACTGAATGTAAGATGAGATTGCTAAGCAAAACTCTTAAATTAATAACGGCGACGCGTCTTCTGTTTTTGCTTGAAAACAAATAAGAAAAGCCTCCTTCTGATTACTGCTCGAGGAGGAAAGTAGATAGAGCGGGTTTATGTAGAATGAGGCTTATTACTTTTAGAGTCTGGATTTAAGTTGTAGGATAGGATATGTTTCACTGCAGTGAAATGTTTGGTTTATTCGATTGTTGTTCCTAAATTAAGATTGTTTCCTTTCTATTTAAATGTTAAATCATGAAAACAACCTAACTCTACTTTTTGACGATTTCTCATGGGAAGAATTAATGAACTGAATCATAAGCTTTGTATAGTAAAGATGATACAAGAGCTATTCCTTGAATCTAAGATGATATTTGTTCACGAGGTGTCAGCTAGTGATAGGAGTTTGACCTTGTAACTTCAAGAAACAAAGTTTAAATTCGCTCGGAAACAGTTGTAAATGGTCATTAATGTCACTTTGATAATAACAACTAATAAAATATCTTTAATCTAATACTGTCGTCTAATTTCTCAAACTTACAGCTCCCCTGGCTACACTCTTTATCCCTCGGTTCATAGATCAGTGGTTCAATCATCTAATAATGCTGAGCTTGATGGAGAACAAGTTTCCAGTGAGCAAGCACAAAAGCAGTTTGTGATCCCCGGTGGACCAATGAATGCATCCTCTTCTCCAGTGCAAAGCTTCTATGTTCCACCATCTCAAACACATGCAGCCCACATGACTTATGGAGAGGGATCCCAGCTGGGAGCTCAGACAAAACTCCAGAACGAGGTACAATTGCATTCTTTGTGGCCGTTTACTTTCTAACATCATTTTCTATTTTCACGTTCAATTTTTATTTTGTATATAGGTAGCTGGAATGACATTTGGTTATGGTTTTATCTTTTTAGTTGTGATATAGAGAAGATAGTAGCTAACTAGAGAGAATGCATTTCTGGAAATACTGAAAACAATGTCTTCAAATTTCACTTTCAATGTCTTCAATCTATTTTTAAATGCATTTTCATAAACTTGATGCCTTATTTGTCAAAAAAAAAACTTGATGCCTTCTCTAATCTTTATTTATATTAGTAAAAATGAAAGCATAAAACAATAGAAGTAAACAGCCCCACTATTTTTCAACAAGGGACATGTACTAATATCTTGATAATCAAATTTTTTTATACGTGAAACCAATATCAACTTATGTTACTACTACTACCATCGTTCATCTTTAACATTGCATATGATCCATGTCTTCTGAGAATGGTTTCTTTTGAATGAAGATAAAATTAATTCCTGGTTATATTTTTTCCTACAGAAAACAAATGTTGACAAACGTGTAGTTGAGGACACGTCGGTATCAGATAGCAGAGGCAAATACATTGCTGCCTCTTCATCTGCATCAAGTCATGATGAGAGTCAAGACAGCAAAGCATAATGTTTTTACTTACTTATTGCTATACCATGGAGCAACTGCCTAATGTATATTTACATGAAATGATATAGTAGTACAATAGATTATGATTTTATCCGTAACATGTGAAACCATGTAACTTTTTTTGACGGAACCATGTAACTTAATTCTGCCTAAATATGCAGCAATTTTTTTTTTTAATAATTCTTTGGCCAGCGCAAGGAATTTTCAGGACATTTTAGATGATGCATACTTAAGTTTTTTTTTTTTAATTTGTTTGTCATAATTTTAAAGTCAATACAAACACAACTTTATCCATTATATTGTCAATTTTGCAATAAATTGAAAATCGTGTCAACACAGTGAAAAAAATGAGTAACGGATTTTGTAATCCGGAAACTTTAAAAAATAGGGCGCGTTATATGATGTTTCCGGATTACATAATCTGGAAACCCCCTAAACACCCTTTTTCAAGGTAAAACAGTTTGGATTACTGTATCAGCACAAATTTTAAACATGTTTGTAACATGGATAGTCATTTTAGGGACAATATTAATTTTCTTAACTCTTGTGTCATTTGTGTCATTATTCACCTGTTCTTAGTCAAAAATCGGGTTTTTGGGCTACTTGATCGGATTGCTCCGAAACTCTCCCAGAAAATCAGAAAAAATTCAAGGACCATGATTCCCTTAGAAGGAACTTCTTACGCGACTCTGCCCCTCAAAATCCAAAATTCCATCGTTTAGACCCATTTTTTAAAATTTTTCATATTAACAGAAAAATCCGAAAAAATTTGCATTGGTTTTATTTGATTTTTAGAATTTTTTGGTGCTATTTTTATGATTTTATTTGACATGTTTTTAGCATTTTTTACTTAGTTTTTTTTGTTGTTTTTAAAAGCAAAACTCAAAACTGCTGATTATACATAAGAATTGTCCGGATTATAAAATCCGAAATAGTAAACATGAATCCGGAATGTACAAGGACATTTTTGAAAATTTTACAGGGCGCGAGAGAAGACCATAGGGTGGGAAAAGTAATTCCCTACCAATAATCTCTACATGTCTTGTACGTTACAATCAAAGTATAAATTGAAAATCGTGGCAACACAACACAATTTTGCCATATGAATTGGCCAGTACATTATACATTTCTGAAATCACGAATACTCAATTTTAGAGTTTGTCTAAAAAAAATTATTTTGATTTACGATATAAGCACGCTTTAGAACTTTTTTTTTTTGTCCAGCGCGTCAGAACATTTTAAAAAGGACAACGATGATCTTACAAATTTCCAGCTCTCTATTTATTTGATTATTCCAGTAAAATAAT
>Ga0228711_1000029_pt1 | contig 95004 bp, 46 predicted proteins | sample MedpolnodulmetaG_2_FD_177996 | JGI IMG/M metagenome (GOLD analysis project Ga0228711, IMG submission 177996) | Root nodule microbial communities from Medicago polymorpha collected in Santa Monica, California, United States - brown nodules | ecosystem: Host-associated > Plants > Roots > Nodule...
TATACAATTGAATATCTCAAAAATCAAGAAAACAAACAGGTTTAAGCTTCGAGAACGATGAAAAACAAAAAAAAAAAAAAAAAAAAAAAAAAAAAAGAAAAGGAAAAAAAAAAAAAAAAAAAAAAACAAAGAAAGAATAAGCAAATCAGTAGCAATGTAAAGAGTAAGTAAACACAACACCACTTCCATTTTTTCACCATCATCATCTACAAAATACAAACCACCATAAACAAGCAAGTTACTAATTACCATAACAAACTTCATCTTCCTTTTTCATCTAACTCACGTTCACGATAAAAAAGTTATAATAAAAAATCAATAAAAAAAAATAGCACAAAACCAAATCTTGCAAACATTTTCTGGTTGGTGTTGGTGGAGTGCAAAAGGTCATTGGGATTTTGACCCTTATTCTTTCCTTTTCTTTTTTTAATCTTACTATGTTGGGGAGTCTGTGGAGTGTTTGGAGCGGCAATGAGCTAAACGTTTAGGATCCGTTAAGAGAGAGACATCACACTCTTACTCAAAACCTTAAGCCATTAGATCCTAGTTGGATCATCCTAGTGATGTGGGCGAGTCACACTTGAAAGGGAGATTGTTGGAAATCAAGTGTGAGTGATAATGTCCCACATCGACAAAAAATGGAGTAAATATTGGATATATAAGATAGGAGACTCATAAACTCACTGCCTTAGGGTTTTGGGTAAGAGTGTGGTGTCTCTCTCTTAGCGGGTCATAGACGTTTAGCTCATTGCCGCTTCAAGCGCTCCTTAGAGTCTCCAACAAACTATTTTATTTTTATTTTTCCTTTTATAAATGGTTTTGTTAATTTGGGCTTCTTTTTAGTAAAGGTTAATTTGGGTTTAAGCAATTTAATTTTGTTCTTTTTATAATAACAAAGTTTGATTTTTGTGCTTTAGTGAAATAAGATAAGACTGTATCCAATCGTGTGTGAATCTGTTTTTGAATCAAAGTATTATTTTAATCAATTTTATTTACTATTTTATCCTTTTTATAATAATGTTCGAATTATTAATTAAAAAATAGATATATCTCATTGTAATACTACATTACAATTGGAACATTATTATATTAAAAATATATAAAGATAATAGGAGATTTTAAGTTGAATTTTTCATTATTCCAATTATACTCTTAAAGAAATTTTTCTTTAATAATATTGTATTGTTGGAGAATAGGACCATTGCATACTCGTACAGAAACATTTGGTTTCATATTTAGTTTAGTTGTATATTCAGTTTTAGATTAAAAAAATTGGCATGATTTTGATTCAAAAATCAAGCTCTTTTAATAAAGCAAGAAGTCAAGGAGATCCAATGAGTTATGTCTTAGCAATGACTTCAAAAAATCCCGAATAGCAATTACAACTATAATGAACAGATTAAATAGAATGAGAAAACTACGTAGATGATATTACATTGAAATAATAAATATTAATATTTATCAGCTCAATATCATATCTTGTATGTGATGTTCTCATTCAGCTTTATTTGTTCATTGCAATTGTAATTATGTTGAATTTTTTTAGTCATTGTTGACATAACCTAATGGACGTACATGACTGCTTTGTGTTTTTTTTTGTTGAAAGACTTGATTTATGAATCAAACCCGTGACTTTTTTTTTAAAAATGAAATTGGATATGCAATTGAACTGAATCTAGAACTGAATGCGGCTTTGTGAATATTATATGTGTCACTAATTGCATACTCATAGAAAGCGACATTCAGTTGCAGATTCAGTTAAGATATACTATATAAATTTTCGGATTCAAAAAAAGTTGTCATACATTTGTTTTAAAAATTAAGCTCTTCCTTTAAAAGAATCCAATCAAGCATGTTTATTGAGTCATGTCTTAGCAATAATTCAAAAAAAAAAACTCAAGTAACAATTACAACTGTAATGAGCAAATATAACAAAATGATAATATAAAATAAATGGTATGATATTGGATCCAAAATCAACCGTACCCGATAAATGCCCAATCCTAGAATAAAGTACCTTAGTTTCTTTCTTTTTGGTATAAGAGAGGGTTTAATAGTCCACCTTAGACTTTGTTTGGGAGTTTGGAGGGGAGGAGAGGGGAAAGAAAGACTTTTGGATGAAGAGAAATATATAGGAAAATTGAGAAATCTTTCACATTTTTTGAAAAAGTATTTTTTTAGAGAGTGGTAAATTAATGCTTATGATTAATATATTTTTAATTTTAAGAATATTATAACAACATATATTAAATTTGAAGTATTCATATAAACTCTCTCAACCCACTTAGACTTTGACAACCTTCGCTCAAACTGACATTTTAGTACCCCCAAAGGTAGATGAGACTTTGTTTACAATTTGTGTGGAGTTTGAATGTTTTAGAAACAAACAGAATAAGAGAAGTTATCTTTAAAAGAGATAACGTAGAGAATTGATTTACACTACAAAGAAGATAAAAAGAGTCTTTAGTGATGATCAATTCAAATTGCAAGAGCTTCAAACAATCTTAGTTGTTTTCTTGTATGCTTTGCAGTGGTGCAAGTAATGTTGAACTTTTGATCTTTATTTGTAAAGTTTTTGGGGTCATATAGCCGTTGTAGGGTGTCCAATGGTGTTATGTCATGTGTCATGGGCCCCACTAACTTTTACTTGAAAATATGGGTGAACATTCTAACCATCAGAATGTTGCTGTGTTTTCCAGGATGAACATCAAAATGTTGCTGTGTTCTTCATCAGAAAGTTGATGTTCAACATGATATTCATTTAGGTTCATCATATACGAGTATATGATGAGTTTCTGGGTTTATTCAATGCGTGCCATATGATTTGTTAGGTTTTATCCACAAAAAGTAGCTTCTCCATATGCATCAAAAAGTTGCTGGATAAAGTTAACCAAATCTGCTTTGAACATTGTGCAGGAGAGAGATAGTGGATCTGCAATCTTCAGGCTCATGCTTCTATGAGATATTGCAAAGATACTGAACTGTATCATATCTCATACATGTCTTTCTTTGATTGATCAAGATTAGATCTCCATTTTGCTTGCTTTTTAACTTTTCACCTACTATATTGTTCACAGTATGAAGCATGTGCAGAGCTGAACATTCTGATCATCATAATGTTCAATTTGTTTTCACTTATGATGATTTGTAAGACTTGTACTTGATGTAATCAATCCTAATAGTAAAAACATAACTGAAGTGCAGTGAATGCAACATCTAGGATAATATTCTCATTGGAATATTCCTGGTACTTTAATGTTCATAGTCTTAAATGAACATTAAAGATCCTTTAGACATTGTTCTTGTAAATGCCTTAATTGCTTGATTGATCCATGCAAATGTACTTTCCTGAACATACATTTATGTCACGTTGTAACTTGCATGTTCTTGAGATGCTAGGTTTGTTTACAAACAACCTTCTGAACTCTGCTTGAACCTTTTGACTAACTCACTGATCAACATTCTGAACTAACTTTCTGACCTCAGAGTTAGTTCATAAAACCAAATGTCCTTTGATTTCTTGAATCCTGGTATAAATTAAACCTTATTCTTGTCTTAGTAAACACTCAGGAGCAAAAGTTAAATACCAAGAAAATAATCAAAGTCCATTAAATCTTTAATCATAATGGTTTATTATCTTTAAAATTAATTAGGGATTTTGTCTCAACACAAGGTATGCAGAGAAGAACACCAGAATCACAAACAATATTTACATCAACAAAAAAGCAACGAAACAAAGCCTCAGAGTGTGTTTGGATGAGGTAATTGAGAAATTTTAAAGAATTTAAAATTCTAGGCAATTTAAATGATTCAAGTAAATTCCTTTCCTTTCTCAATACTTTTGTTTAGGTGGAGCAATAAAAAAAAATTCAATGTCATCATTTTTGAAGAACTTTTATAAATTTTAATTTTTTTAGGCCAAATATGAAAATTGAAATTAGTCAATTTGTAAATTTAAAAAATTGTGAGGGATCAAATTATAATTTTTGAAAATTTATTGGGGTCAAATTGAAAATTTTGAAAAAATTGAGGACCAAAATGCAAAATTTGAAAGATTATAACAATGATGAATTTTTAAATTCTTACCTTTTAGGTGTCATTTGAAATTCTCTAAATTTAACTTGAACAAAATACTTCATAAATTCCTATCAATTTGAAAATTCTTCAAATTATTATCCAAACAATAGAATTCACTTCAAAGTATTCGAATTCCCTCGTAAACATTAGAAAGATGCTAAATCTCGCGAAGCTTATTTTCACGAGGTCTTCACGAATGAACATATTTCATCGTAAATAGTCAGATAAAGACAAGTAACTTCTATGTGCTGGTAGTATATTACTCTGCAAACTCCTGCATGCTGCACCTATGATTCAATCTCATTACCAAATATCTCCTTCTGTGTTTCTTCCTTTGATTCCTTCTATCAACTTGAAAACCCATTAAAGGTGGATGCAAAGGTGGTTCTGGACTGTGTTAGCCTCTGCGACGACGTAGCTGACAATGACATGTGCCTCACCGTGATTCGCCGTTGATTGAAAACTTACCCGCATGCTTTGAACACACTTGTGCATCTGTTAACAACACATCAATAACACAGTACACCATAGTTCTAGAAACTTTTTATAACAGATTTGCCAAAACTTTTTATTGTAGAAGAAAACCTTGTGGCCAAGTTTCTCATTGTCGGCAAACGTTACATTACTTTTTTATTTCAATAAAATAAAAAGTAAGCATAGAGAAGTAGTATATTGTGTGTTAAAATCAGGTTTGTGATATATTCGTGAAGATACAAGTCGCGAGATATAGCATCACCGTAAGCATTACATTCCGTAAGCATTACATTCCTTCATTCAAACACATTCTTAAAATATTTATATATGAAGGGTTTTGAAAAAGTAGAGAAATACTTACTTTTCTCTTTTATATCACGGATACCGTAAAATGTTGTTTGAAATCATTTTAAATGTGATTGAGATATTATATAATCTTTTATCATGTTGTTGTTAAAAGTCATTCATCCACTCTAAAACCCTCCAAAAATTCCCCGTAAGACTTTAGTTTTTTGTTGAAAGAATCGATCTTTATGAAATTGAAACTAATCTCCTAATCACAAACCCGTGATGTTGATGTTGATTGGATGAAATGGACCCAGCTCATTACGCGCAATGCTGACCTTTTGATTTCAACTATATATTAAAACCTTACACCTCCTTCATATGTCATTACTCATCACCACCATATATATCAAGTATATTACTATATTGTATATACATCATGCTCCATCATAATCATTCATTCATTCCAATACTCAAATTAATTATCAACTCATCATTGTATTGCAAGAAAAGGAACAAATGCCTTGTTTAATAAAAGTGATATTGTTGGTTAAAAGGTTTCTTTCTACTATAATAAAACCTTAATTAAGTATCACGCTGAAGTAAGAAATTAACATTGCTTTTTGCTCACAGAATGAAATTAACATTGCTTTGCTTTGTTTTTCAGTTTTTGCTATAAATGTCCCATTGGCCATTGTGTTGATGAAGATATGGATTGATTTCTTTTAGTAGTTTCTTTTGTCTAAAAAATCAATCTATGTTCTTTCTATATACAAAAATCAACAAATGTTATGTTCTTTGCTTATTAACAAACGAGATAATCTTGTAAGAAAAAAACATTTTTGAAATAATACATGTGAATATTAATAACAAAATAATAAGAATAAAAAGCACAATATACGAATTTTAATCACAAAAAAATCTATCAAAAAAGTAATACCTGACAAATAATATTTTATGAACTTTATTAATACAAACTATTGACTAACGGTGTTGTTTCTCAGCTAACAATTAATTTAAAATGGAATGAAAAATATACCTCACCAATCACCATACTACCTAATAATAATGTCAAAGAAACTTTTATTTTGACCAAAATGTCAGTGAAACTTATACGTTTTTATTTCTTTTGATTGAAAATAAACTTATTTGTTTAAATTGATGGTACGAATGAATCTTACACATGCCATTAAATTATATTATATACATTTTTCAAAATAAATTTGTTTGTGTAATAATTAATATCATGAAAAATGATTAAGTAGTTATAGACTCGCACTTGTGTATGTGAATTTAAGGCAGTATTCACAACTTCGTCGACAAATTAAAAAAAAAAGACCTATATAGTGCAAAAACGAATAGATTATCATGTTTTCATTCATACGATTGGAGGAGAGGTATGTATATCAACCTAACCCGATCATTTCTCGATTTGTGCATGTCATCGCTGCGCAAGAGCCATGCTAATCTTCTATGTATCGTTTCAATTTTATCGGATGTCCCCGAAGGGACAACCTAACCCGATCGACATTTAATATACCTATTAAAATCTTTTCCTTTTTTGAAACCAATTTTTTTTTCTTTTTTTTAGGCAAATCAAAGTGTTTTTCTAAATAAATAAATGGTGAAAAGTTGCCTATAATTCCATATATGTATGATCTTCACAAAAAATGTTTATAACTAAGAGAAAGGTTGGCAACACTGATTATTTTAACATTAAGTTTTTATTTTTTAACAAAATCCTCGTCTAGTTTAGAAAGGAAGAAAATATATATTTTAACATAAACGATGAAGATGAGAAAAGTGTAAATCAATCATATTTCAGAGGATGAGAATATAATTTTATCTAATATATTTTGCATGAAAAAAATAAAAATACATATTTTAATATTACATGTTGAAAAGTTGTGAAATTAAACATATTACAAAGAAAATAAATACACTTTACTCTATTTTTTTAATAGAGAGCATAAATTTTGCCCATAAAACAAACCAGGACATTAATTATTAATTAATCAATACTTTTACTTTCCAACAATCATTAAAATATTTGTAAAAGAAAATCATTAAAATATCATATAACAGATAATAATTAATAATCAAATAAACATAAATATATTATTACCATTTTAGTTTTGAAAGCTACCTAAATTGGCACATATAATTCATTAGAAAATTTGATTTCTATAGTGGTTGAAGGAATCCAACCAAATTCCGTATAAGTAATTTATTTGATAGTGATTGAGCTTAAAATCGATAAGTGCTTCGTGATCTAATTCATGAGTAACATATATATAAATACTTTTATTAGTATTGTACGAGTCTTGAAACCTTCTCTAACCTAGTAACGTCGTTGATACCCAACTCAGCTTATTTTATTTTATTTTTTTACAGAAAAAGGAAAAAGAAACCTAAACCAAACATAAATTCAAATATAACAAAAAAAAATACATAAATTCAAATTTTGCAAACAAAAAAAAAATTAACATGGAAAGAACATGACAACAACGTTAATTCACACAGAATTTAGATTTAGACAGTGAGATAAGGTTAGAAAAAGAAAAAAGAAAAAAACAACATACGTGTCGTTGGATTCTTGTAGCTAAATCGTGCTTGCCAGCTTTACTCTTATGGAGGCAACATATATATAAACAAATGGAATGAATAAACCCATTTATAAAATATTCTTAAAAATCAAATTTTGACAAAAAGGGGTTCATTGAATATTGATTCTGCTTTCTGGGTTGGAAGGTTTTTTTGCTGAAAATATTGTTTCAGTGAGAAAAAGATGTCGGTGGATCCATGGTTGATGCTGATGCTCATGTTCATCATCAGTAGTAGCTGTACTTTTGTTATCAATGGCGACACAGATCCAAATGATGGTAAGTTTCTTCTCTCTTTGATTGATCTTACTCTCGAAGTGTCTTATCTTGTTATCACTACTTGCACTTTTTTGCATTGTGTGATTTGATAGTGTTAGTTGTTAAAGACCAGTTCTTTTTTTTTTTTGTCTTGTCTTGTTCTTGTTTTGTTTCATCTTTGTTTGTGTTGTTTCTTTTGGTTTTAACTATTTAATTATCAGGTTGTGCGGAAAGTTCTGCCAGGAGATTAGTTTGATTTGTAAAAGTTTTTTTTTGTTTGTTTTGTTTTTATTGGTTTTTGTCTTGTTGGATTAATGTGAAGTTTTTTGAATTTGAACTGATCTGTTGAGGGGAAAGTTTTATTAATCCTACTGTTACTTTTTATTTTGATTGATGAGGTTAACTGTGTTTTATTTGTTAATGATTTTGATACATGAAACTTTATTTGTTTATAGTTAGTTTTCAGTTGTGTTTGAGCTACGTGTTCTGTGTTCTGATAGTAGGTTGATGAACTACTGCATTTCTTACTTGTTAATTTCTGTGGATTTTGAATGTATGTGTATCTTTACTTTGACACATTTAATTGCAATAAATCCATTTTGCCAGATTTTCTTCTCAGAGTGATATTGACTTTTGTTCAATATTTTTGTGTTTTCTGTCTGATGTTCTAATTCATCCTTCGTGTATTATGATGGCTAATACATTAAAGGAAAAAAGTTAGAAATTTTATGAGAAGTTGTAGCATAGCAACAAAAATTGAACTTGATGAATTGTAACAACCTTTTGGTCCAGGTTGGACAATAGTTTCTAGCTTATGACAGCTTCTCAAATGAAAAAGTCTTCATAAGTTTTTAAGTGCCTTTAAAAAAAGGGTAATGCTAAATGAGGGAGCTTCTAAAAATGTTGAGGTATATAGGCTGATTTTAACTCATGCAGAAAATAGTTAATTAAAAGACTTGGTCATTGCAAGATCGTTTCAAATTTTCTTTTCCTGTAAGTGATTTTCGAAAAGTTTGTCCTCTTAACTCTGGCGCCATTATTCATAGCATGTCTGCATTATTTTGTATAATGACTCAGCTGAAAGCTACATTTGTGCTTAATTCCAGAATTGTAGTCAACTTTGTTGTGGCCTTCAAATAGAGCATTTTTACCTGCAATATTTTCGGTACACGGTTAGAATTATTACCGCAATGTGATTGAAACACCCCCACACTTGTATGATGGACTCTATCTAGGTCTTCCGATTTTCAAACCAGACTGAGAATATCAATAGTCAATTAGTTCCCTAACAGTTTGAAGTAATATGCTTGTGAATGCCTTCATAATGGTTTCAAACAGTTAGAGTGTAATGTATCTATCTTAAAATAACATAAAATGGATGGTCGTGCAGATAGACAGCTACTAACGTATTAGGATACATATGTGTTGTTTGCTTACTATCTTTTTGTGAATGTTCAATGCAGCCTCTACTTTAATGGCTCTGTTTCAGAGTATGAACTCACCGCCCCAGCTAAATTGGCCTACCAATGGTAATAATGATCCTTGTGGACAGTCTTGGACAGGCATTACTTGCTCAGGCAACCGAATCACAGAAATGTAAATTCACTCTCTGTCACTTTATATGACTTGATTTTGTTTCTGATATCTGATGATTTTTTTTGATTTGCTTGGTCAGTAAGTTACCTGGTCGTCAACTAACCGGATCTTTGTATTACCAGCTACAATCCTTCTCAGCTCTGACCAACCTGTAAGTTAATGGTGTCATTGATCATAGTTTTCTATGTTTCATAACGATTACTAACATCTTGCAACTTTTGCAGAGATTTGAGTAACAACAATCTCGGTGGCACTATACCATACTCGTTTCCTCAAACTTTGCAGCGCTTGTATGTTTATATATCATATATAGTTACTTTGGTTGTTATTTTTGTTCTGGTATTGTAATTCTAACATTCTTATTACTTTATTGCAGAAATCTGGCTAATAATAATTTCAATGGGGGGATACCTTATTCTTTTTCTGATATTCCTTCTCTTATAAGCCTGTGTGTAATTATCTTCTTGACTTCTACTTCTCATTGTATAAACCGTTCACAGTTATCTGGATTTGTTTTTAAAATCATTCTTGATAATGTAGGAATCTTGGTCACAATCAGCTCCAACAAGGACTGAATATGAACTTTCAGAAGCTTACTTCCCTTTCGACATTGTGAGATTTCCTCCTAACACTTCAACCATGTAAAAGTAGTATAGATGTCTATCAAGTTTTTCCCTGTTTGGATAAACAACTTAATTAAGTGCTTATACCACGAGTGCTTGTCATATAAGTTCTTCTGTATAAGCTATTTCTATAACAAAATAAAAGTAAAGTCAAATTGTTTTCATATATGTGCTTATACCATGAGTGTTTTCATAAGCTATCCTAGAGAGCTTATGGAAATAAGTCATAAACTCTCCCGAAAGCTTACAAGTACTCATGTCAGTAGATAATTTCAAATTTACCAATCCAAAAAGGCCCTTTGTGTTCAGTATGATTTTATGCTTTAAAAAAAGGGCAACCCGGTGCATTGAAGCTCCCGCATACGTAGGGTCCGGGAAGGGGTCCCACCATTTGGTGTATTGTACGCAACCTTACCCTGTTTTTACACAAGACGCTGTTTCCAGGACTCGAACCCGTGACCTTACAGTCACATGACAACAACTTTACCAGTTGCACCAACGTTACCTCTCGATTTTATGCTTTACTGCCACAAAATATTCACCATTTTGAATTTATTAATTTCACAATATTGAATTTGCCCCCACATTATTTAAGACATTCTCGTTATGTTTATGCTAAAATGCTTCATACACTTTGGCTATGGAACTGTATTGCATGGCGTATGGTTTTGCCAATCTAAACAATCTGAGTTCTTAACAAGTGATAATGAGGGCTATGTTTGTTTGGTGTTCACTGTAAACTATGCTAGAATTTGGTTTCTTGATAAGTCAAGACCATGTGACTATAATATCTATTACTTGTTTCAGTGATGTTTCTTTCAATTCTTTGACCGGAGATCTTCCTCAGACTATGAACTCACTTTCAAGCATATCCACCATGTAAATGTCCAATCTCATTTTTTTTTTCCGATCAATAGTTATGTGGTATTGATTGCATTCTAAGTTGACTCGTTTACGTGTGTGTAGGAATCTACAAAACAACCAATTTACAGGAACCATTGATATCCTTGCTGATCTGCCTCTTGATAATTTGTGCGTCTTGTTTGGTTGTTCAATAAAACAGCTATGCAATATCCTTTCCTATATGGCCATATAATTACCTTATGTCAGTTGTATTAAATTTCTTAAATGTTTTCGCAGGAATATAGAGAACAATCATTTTACAGGCTGGATACCAGAACAGTTGAAAAACATAAACCTACAGTAAGCATTTCCGTTATCAACAGTTTCTTTAAGAATATGTTTTTTTCATCATACCATTCTATAAACTTCAAAATAATCAAATTTAATGACAGAAAGAATGGTAATTCATGGAGCTCGGGACCTGCACCCCCACCTCCTCCTGGTACACCTCCAGTAACAAAAAACAAAGGTAATCACAAGTCTGGTGGACATAGCCCCTCGTCAGATTCTGGCTCAAGTGATGGAAGCAAAAAATCTGGTATAGGAGGTGGTGCCATAGCTGGAATAGTGATTTCAATTTTGGTTGTTGGTGCAATAGTAGCATTCTTTCTGGTGAAGAAAAGATCCAAGAAGAAGTCGTTTGGAGATGTGGAAAAGCTAGACAACCAACCATTGGCTCCTCTTACTTCAAATGAAGTGCATGGTCAGAATCCTGCATACTGCAGAGAAATCTTTTTTCAATCTTTTACGAGAATTGTTTTAGGTCAATTGTATATGTGATTTCATAGAATTTCACAATGTTATTAGTCAAATTGACATATTAGTATCTGAAATAATGTAGGAAGGAATTCAACGCAAACTTCTTCTGTAATTGACTTGAAGACATTTGATACTTCAGCAGCCGCAATAAGTCTTAAACCCCCTCCGTTTGATCGTAATAAATCATTTGATGAAGATGAGCTTCTGAAGAAGCCCGTCGTAGTCAAGAAGACTGTAGCACCTCCTGCAAATTTGAAATCATATTCAATAGCTGACCTACAGATTGCTACTGGAAGCTTCAGTGTGGATCATCTTCTTGGTGAGGGGTCTTTTGGACGTGTATACCGTGCTCAATTTGATGATGGACAGGTATTCCTTGTCAATTTTTCTGCAAATCATCTATGGTTCAGTTTGGATTAGCTTTTAGCTTATGAGAATTTCTCAATTAACACATTTATGATTCTAAACTTATGAAAAAGTCCTCATTAGCTTGTAAACAGTATGGAGAAGTTAAATAAAAGAGCTTCTAAAGAAGTTTAGATGCAAAAGCTAATTACAACTCATACAAGAACTTTCTAATAGTGGACAATGCCTTGAACATATGCATCTGTGCTGTGTATTAATGGTTTTTATTTACTTCATTACTGAAAATATTGTAGGTTCTTGCTGTGAAGAAGATAGATTCATCTGTCCTTCCCAATAACTTGTCGGATGATTTTATGGAAATAGTTTCGAACCTCTCCCGTTTGCATCATCCGAATGTGACAGAGTTAATAGGGTATTGTTCAGAGCATGGACAGCACCTCTTAGTCTATGAGTATCACAAAAATGGATCACTGCATGACTTTCTTCACCTCCCTGATGACTACATTAAACCATTGATATGGAATTCACGTGTCAAGGTTGCTTTAGGAATTGCACGCGCTTTAGAGTAAGTTGTTTGCTAGTGTTAATTGAATGAAGATCTTGATATTGCAATTTTAAGCGAGGTTTATGTTTAACCTAGTTACACTTATTTTGAAATTGCCACTTTTATGGAAGAAACTAAGAATTTTTAAATACAATAGAAGTTCAAACCGATAATTTAATTCAAGAAAACAAGGGTTGTGCATCATGCATGCATTGATGTAATTTTTTTTCTCTGATAATTAAAATTAATAATGTAACTCTATTTACTTGTCTCTTAGGTACTTACATGAAGTCTGTTCACCATCAGTTGTTCATAAGAATATAAAGGCAGCCAACATATTGCTTGATGCTGATCTAAATCCTCATCTTTCTGACAGTGGATTGGCCAGCTATATTCCAAATGCAAATCAGGTGATTTTATTATTCCCCCTATTTTAACTGATTCATGATTTTAGTCCAACTATTTTTAAATCTAAAAATATAGCCCTGCAGTTTTTGAAATTTTAGAAATTTTCTTCACCACGGGATTTGGGGCTCTTGTTACAGGGTGGTGTCTGCATTTTGTTTGATGCACCCCATGCATGTATATTTTTGTTTGATGCATTTTGTTTAATAGTGCTCTTACTTGTATGCAATTTCTCCTTTTGCCTAGTGACATTTAATACAGATATTAAGATATCAGAAGTTCTAACTTGTGCTCATGTTCAGGTATTGAACAATAATTCTGGATCTGGATATGACGCTCCCGAGGTCGGATTGACTGGTCAGTATACTCTTAAGAGTGATGTCTATAGCTTTGGAGTTGTCATGTTGGAGCTTCTAAGTGGACGGAAACCATTTGATAGGTGAAACATTGGCATACCTTTAGGCTTCAAAGTTACAGCTTATACACTCACATGCTTCCAAACATTTACACCGTTTAATTTATAAAGTAAAACAATTCCATTACATATGGCAAGTAGATACAGATTTAGGGTCATAAACCTTGTAGGTTCAACAATTCTTTTCAATTTCCCCCTATATAATGTTACTACTTTATAGGCCTCTTGTTCATTTGTTACGAGATTGAGTACAGTTTTTTACATGATAGATAATGGTATGTAGAATATTGCAACAAGTGAATGCGTGGGGAAACTTATAGTTATTACTGCTTTTGAATGCATGCATTGATATAATATTGTAACTTTTCAATTTCTGATGGTTGAAACATTCCCTCTACAGCTCAAGGTCGAGGTTTGAACAGTCGTTGGTTCGATGGGCAACACCACAACTCCATGATATTGATGCATTGGCTAAAATGGTTGATCCTGCACTTGAAGGAATGTACCCTGTCAAGTCTCTTTCTCGATTTGCCGATGTCATTGCTCTTTGTGTTCAGGTAATGTCTCAAATTTTTGTTGTATTTTTGCATAGTGGAAATGATCACGTACAACACTGTTGCAGATCTAGACCATCTGATCTTGATACAATGTTTACATTTTGACTTGGTGTTTTTGATACGATTTGTAAAGTTACAAATCAAAATACGAACTGATCAAAGATCAGACGACTGAGATCACATGATAGTGTGAATGCAAGATATCTCAACTACATGGAACTTTGATCTATTTGAATGATTGATATTGATGCATTATTATATTGTTCTAATTTATAATTTTTTGTGGCAGTCGGAACCTGAATTCCGACCACCTATGTCAGAAGTGGTTCAAGCACTAGTTCGGTTAGTGCAGCGAACCAACATGAGCAAACGGACATTTGGAACTGATCAAGGAGGATCCAACCGAGGGGGTGATGACCAAGATTCCCTAGACATGTAAATGGAAACAAAATCCTTGTGTTGATAGAATGGCTTAAAAGGAATATAATATGCATCCCATTTTCATTGTTTCTTTTTAACCTGACATTTTCTTTGAGTGAGATTGATTTTGTACAATTGATCATTGAGGCCTCTAGACAATTATTCATGTATGTTACACATCTATTTATTTTATTTGTTATATAATTCTCAATAATTTAAACCGTTTGCAAAATTGCAGCTTCTTTTATGGATAAAGAGAAGAGAAAGCCGAAAAAGAAAATACTAACTAATTTAATGTGAAGTAATAACAACTCTAGTTTGATCTGCTAAAAAAACACAAACTGACTTTATGCAAAACAATTCGCATAATAAGTCGAAGAAGAATATCATGCGCACATTTCATATTAGCTAAAACATTTGCACATGAATTGAATTCATGAATTGAATTGAATGACACCTCACAATCTATTTCATGCAATCTTCTAACCATTTGCACGAAGCTTCAACGAGTACATCCAACATCAAAGAAGTCTTTCTGGTTTTGGACAACTACTTGAGAGTCGATATTAAGCTCAATAACTCAACTGGTGAGATCAAGCAAGATCAATAAATTATGGTCCAAAAATTTAGATGAGTCTCGGTATCTTAACCTAAGGGTCTGGCCACCAACTAATCAGACTAGTTTAGGAGTGGGACGGACGAGCTACTCCTGCCTGAACTTAGCTTGAGTATCGAATATACCAACCACAACAACTTTTTTCAATTACTACCTACCTCTAATTCTAATTGAAGCTATGTTTTGACGGTTGTTTTTGGGTTGTTGATAGTTGTTGGTTAGGAATATTAACAAAGCTTTTTGTCATACGAAACTTCAAAACTCAGGCTACGAATCTTTAAAAAGTTTTTTATGGTATGAAACTTCAAAATGGAAGATTCGTTTTAGAAGATAATAAATTAAATTGGCTTAATTGCATGTTTGATCCCTTATATTTATTTTAGTTTTCAAGTTGATCCCTTATGTTTTAAAAGTTTCAAACATAAGATCAAACATGCAATTAAGCCAATTAAATTTGAAACTTATTAACACATCAATCGCTCAAGAGAAGTAACATTGACGGGTCAAATCGCAAGAGTGTTTCTTTTGGTTACAAAAGGGAGAAAACAATAAATTCTAGTACTCCCACATTCCGACCATACAAGACATTCCTAGCCACAAAAATTGTCTCATTTTATGTCTTCTAACAAGATCGAACCACTTTTTTTAGGTGAGATCAAACCACTTGTATCTCTCTTTTTTCAACTTTCATAATTTATCTTTCACCTCCTATTAATAATAAATAATTTTGTAAAATAATATTCATAATTTCTTTTTCCCAAATTACATTGCTTATATTTCTTAAGATCTAAATTCTTTAACTCAATTTTTAGACACTTCTCAAAACCAACTAACGGTCTGTTTATTTCCCCAGTCAAAATATATTGAAGCTACAATTTGTAGATTCGATATAATCACAGTGAAAGTTACTTCGGAAATTTGAAAATGAAATCGTTGCAGCTTCAAATAAATGCTAGTTCTTTGGCAAAGACGATGCAATGCAAGGATCAGAGCAGAAAGATTAAAGAGAGCAAAGAGTCTCGGAACAATTTTGGATGTAACATTAGGAAAACGTTAGTTACAAACTGAGACCAACCTTGAGTCTACCACGAAATATGCATTCAAACAAGACTAGTTTCACAAACTGCTCATCAAAGAACCATATGCCCTTGGAAGAATAATTTTCACTGAGGAAAATAATTGTTGTACAAACAAGTTATGGTCTCCGGGGAAAGTAGATGAAAGAATAACTCAATTGTAGACCATATATTTGGGAGTTGCACTGAATTTCTGGTACCCTTTGATGACTTTATTCACTGCATCCAGGAAGTCTTTCTCTGTTACAGTCTTCCTTCTGGCACGGATAGCATACATACCAGCTTCAGTGCACACACTCCTTATATCAGCTCCTGGAGAGAACAAAAGTATCTTGGTCAGTAAAGAAAATTAATTCGTCATGACAAAGAAAGCAAGTTGCAAAAATTCCTCAAAACCAAAACAAGTTTGGATTATGTGAGATATAAGCCAGAATACTGAAGTACTTAAAAGTAGATGGTCAGAAGGTATAAGCTAAATTAAAAATTGCCCAGTTGTTAAGATGTTCTTACCAGTGGAGTTTGGGCAAAGCCGAGCTAGAAGTTCAAAACGGATATCCCTCTCACAGTTCATGGTTCTTGTGTGTATCTTGAATATCTGTGTCCTACTCTCCAAATCCGGAAGGCCAAATTCAACTTTACGATCCAATCGCCCAGGTCTTAATAGTGCTGGATCCAAAGTGTCAGGCCTAGAAATTGTGCACAAAAAGCCATTAATGATAAGCCCAGCATAGCGGGGTAAAACTTTCAAACCGAAGAAAAGCACTCATGAAGCCATGAAACATCAAAACATGAAGTTGCAAACTAGCATTGCAAACTTGATTTTATCTCTTTTTATCAAAGAAGGATGGGGCAAGACATTATGAGGTAAAAAAAAAGAACTTTGGAGTGCAACATTAATGATAAAAAAAAATAACAGTGAATATTGAGAGTGAGAGACACTTCCATAATAACATCTGCAGAAATAGAGAACAAAAGAAAAACCAAATAGGTAGTAAAATCAACCAACCTGTTTGTTGCCATCAAAACTTTGATGTTTCCTCGAGCATCAAACCCATCAAGCTGATTCACAATTTCAAGCATAGTACGCTGAACCTCGTTATCACCACCAACGCCATCATCAAATCGTGCACCTCCAATTGCATCAACTTCATCAAAAAACACAATGCACGCCTTTTTTGAACGAGCCATCTACACGAGGCAACAATTTCAATCAAATGATGCCAGGTAATGGAAACAATGATAAAAGCAAAGCCAGAATACACGAAACATTTACCTGAAATAGTTCACGAACCATCCGAGCACCCTCACCAACATATTTCTGAACAAGTTCACTTCCAATGACCCTTATAAAACAAGCATCAGTTCTATTAGCAACAGCCCTGGCCAAAAGTGTTTTGCCAGTTCCTGGTGGACCATAACAAAGCACACCCTTTGGAGGATCAATTCCAAGTTTGACAAATTTCTCCGGATGAAGCATGGGAAGTTCAACAACCTTGCATAGAAATTAAAATTTTAGAGCTACCTGACTAATTCCCTTTGTCATGTGAAATATGGAAATGGAAATTTTCAAAAACTTACTTCACGCATCTTTTCAATCTGTTCCTTACAACCACCAACATCATTATATGTCACATCTGGTTTCTCTTCAACTGTCATCATTGTAACACTAGGATCAATCTTTGGAGGCAAAGGAATCTGAATCTGGTATTTGTTTCTATCAACACTGCAATGATTAAATAAAGGTTAAGCAAACACAAAGAAAACATAACGATGCTGTTACTCTTCCTTCCATGGGTGATATTTTATTATGTTATTTAGGGATACATACCCAACACGCATTCCTTCTTCTATGTCGGTGGGGGAAACCTTGTCTCCTAGCCCAACAACAAACTGAAATCATCAAAGAAACGAGAATATTAAACTGAGCATTAAGTTTTTTTGCAAATCCTTGTCATATTAAATTAAACAGCATATAAACGAATGATAAGCAAATAAGATACCACTGGCTTGGTGCAGCTAATAATAGATAAAGGTTAAATGAAAAGATTTTTGTAACGTATAGGCACCTTTGCAATCTGCTTCACATTGATAACATATTTAGCATCTTCAGAGTTTGGATTTATAATTTTTGTGCATCTTGCAACCTGTTCAATAAATGACCATCGTTAGCCATTCCTACAAATAATAAAAGCACTTTGAACAAAATTTTACAAAATGAGAAAGAAAAAAATCACCTGAAGAGGCTGCTCCTCCTGCATCATTTGCTTATCAGAAACAAGATCCCACTGGCTTGGTGCAGCTAAACCAGTATCAGACTCCTTGATACCTATTATTTACAGCAGGAAGTTAACTTCTAAGGAAGTGTGCATATGTAAACAGCAAGCAACTAAGACAAACCGCTATGAATGCAACAAAATAAAACGCCTACATCATGTCAACTATTGAGTCATTCCTTGGGTTCAAGATTAAATTTGGACATACAAATATACCCAATTAAGGGACTAATTGTAACCATCACAATGACTATAGATAGCAAATGAGCGTAGAATGTAATACACCACAATACCAAGAAAATAAAATAAAAGATGTAATTTCCTTTATTATAAACAATTACAAGTAAGACCATCTACCAAAGCAGAAAGAAACTAGACGTTGTTCACATACCACATAAGTCATTCACTTTCTTCGCCATATCTTTTATTTCCTTCTCCACTTTTTTTATGCTTGTGGAATAAGGTCCCAAACCCTACATAAAGTAGAACAGAATATTACATAAAAGACTGTATAAATAATAAATACACTAATAATTAGTAAATCACAGATCAGAATAAAATTATCAGTCTAACAACTAAGAAACCTAGCAGTGAAAGTCATGAATCAACAAATGAGCAAATCATCTCCAGAAATATCACAAATAGACTCCACAATCACATCATCAACCCTAAATGCATAGCTACAAAAACTAGTGGCACCTCACCTCAGTAACTCTTGATAAAAGATATTCATTGGGTACACTCAACTTTTGTCAAACCATATAAAAAGTTTAAACTTTACCTAACATCACAACACACAATCTGTGTATCTACATCATATTAACATGATGTATTAATAATTACCACATATAGTTCACAGCTACTACAAGCACCAATTTATACAAACCCAATCAAAATCTGAAAAGAGGGTCAATTAAAAGGAAACTAATTTCTTTCATTTGAGTATACCTTCAACGTTATAGAATTTTAAAACCAACAAAAAAAAAACAGATTTTTAACTAACCCTAGATCCAGAATCATCAAATTTTCCAATAAACACTAAAGGGGTTAAAGCATAGTTGAAATTCGAATTTATGAAGCATGCAATAGAGCAATTAGAAGTCGAACATTAATCGATTGTTACAAAAAAAACAAGATCGGTGAAGCTAAAACAGAGAAATTGGGAAATTAGGGTTTAAGAGAGAGAGGATTACGTAGGTTTTGAGGAGAGCGATATCATCCTCGTCAAGAGGGCGAGGGTTCTTCTCGTCCTTGAGCTCATCTTCATGTTCAATAGCCATTGAATGAAATTTACGATTCTCGAGTTTTGAGATGTTGAAAACGAAACTCTCTGTGTTCAACTTTAACTTTGCTATTTAATTAGCTACTATGCCTTTATTTTATACTTGATACTCTTCAACAAGAAAGTTAAATGAAAATCATTCTACTCAAATATAAAAATAGTCTATTCTTTTGATACTAATCATTATTTTTTTTCTTTTTGAATAGTATAAAGATTATAAATTCACATTGAGTTGAATAAATGGATAATACAATCTTAGAACTTCAGTCGTTACAATATATAATGTAATATCTTTACTAACCAAATTATATATACGAAGACAATATTAATCCCTATTTATCGGGTAATTTTTTTGAAATCTTTTCCTCTCTTCACGTTGACACGTGGTATTTGTTGTGGTAGTGGACACTCTTTGGTTTAGGAGGAATGGCTTTATTTTTAACCAATCTTCATCGACAAATGGTGCTTTAGTTATTCGAGCTAAAATTGTTTTTGAAGAAATTCTAGGTAGCAACTATTTATACATCTTCCTGTTGTTATGTTGTTATTAAAAGCAAAAATATACTTTTTAGATTCATTCAATAAATGATGTTTGTGGATTTTTATCAAATGAATCTAATATGTGAGTTTTTGCTTATAATAGTGACCATATAGTGTATGTAAGTTGATCTCTTCATTTTGAAAATTGGATTAAGATTCATCGTGATGATATTCTTCATGGAGGTATTCTTGTGGAGTCTATGGGTAAAGTTTCTTGTGGAGATATTCTTCATGATCGTCAAGATGCTTTTATTGTGTTTTTTTTATGCAATTTGGGTAGATGTTCCATAACTTTTGCTGAGTTATGTGGTATTTGTCGTGGCCTTTCTCTCGCCAAACAACATGGTTTTCACCATGTCATTATAGAGAGCGATTGTCTCCACCATTATAATGATGTTGGTTACTCAAATGCTTATCATACCATCTTATTTTAGATTAGGGTGTTATGTGTTTCGTCCTCTGGTGTTCATTGGCAATATTTCTTTGTTTTTTTTTTTTTAAAGTAGTCTAACGACTAGAATTCACCCTTTTTAAAGTGAATAAGTGGGGTGTCCGAGATTCGAACTTCGGCTCCTGCATATAACAATTCCCTCCTTGACAACATTTCTATAGGGAAGCTAATCAATTGCAGTTGTTCTTGTAAAGCTTGGTATTAGCCGATTTATTCCTTTTAAATTTTTTAATGATGTTCCGAATTTTCTATCTCTTCCAATTTTGGGAGATTTAGCTTGTATTTCCTTTCCTAGGGGTTTCTAGTTTGCTGAGAACCTTTGACTCATTTTATTAAAAAAAAAATTATATTTCAGTTTGGTTCCATTGATTTTATGACCCAAAGATACTTTTGAAATGATCCGGAATTTTGGTCTTATATTACAATTTAATCTTTAGTCGGAATTTTCTATTATCTATACATTTATAGAAAAGGATACTATTTTTTAAAATATAAAAAGATACTAAATTTGTTGCAACATTTTTTTCTTGGAATCTTTAATCGGATTTCATATAGACTAATTCTTTAAACTTCAGCTTGTCAATCACAAACCTTTTGTCAAAGAAAAAAAAAAAACTTGTCAATCACAAACCTTATTATATTTGGGGATCATAGGCATATTATATTGAAAGCTAAGTTTAATAAATGTTATTTCAAAAAGAAAAGCTGAAATATAGCAATTTAGAAGTATATTACATTTGGCAAAAGCAAAAAAAATCTTTATTTAACAAACGTGACTTTAATTCAATTATCTCCATTGCAAAAATATCACAATTAATATCATTAGATACTCATAAAATTTGTTTATGTAAGTTTAGCTCGGTTGGTAGAGACAATACATAATTAATATATGTAAGGTTTGAGGTTCAAACCGCTATTCAGAACTCAAAAATAAAATCACATTAAGAGAATTATTTGTACAAATTCATGCCGTTAACCTTTCACTATCAAAGATTCGTTATTGACAACAAAATTCATTGATAAGCCTCACTAAGTTGGTGCCTCCCCAAAAATTGAGTCATAAAATGTCTATGCAAAATCATGTATTACAAAACTGGTAATTAAAAAATAGACTTATTGTATTTGATAACATCTTGGATGTTCAAATCATATATCTTGCAAATTTCTTCGATGGTATCTCTACTAAGGCCATCATTCCCATCCTCTTGACGAACAAGATTCTCAAGCTGTTTGGATAGACTCAATACCTAGTTGATACACAATTTAAAAAGAAAATTACATATTAGCAAGTAAACAATGAATTCTAGCACATTCCCTAAAAAAAGAAAAAAGAATTCTAGCACATAAAATAGTAATGTTATAACTACTTTGGACACTCTTGGGAAAGAAAGAAATGATAGTTTCATATGTGTTGAGAATTGGTTGGTTATTATATGATAAAGTACAAAATTATAGACCTGATTCTTGCGCATCAATTGCATATTAAGCAAAGAGTGCAAAACCACAAGATGTAAAGAGTTTGGCCACCAAATTAATAATAAGATAAGATATGGGAGTTTGATGCATATTGGAAAAGTCTCTAATATTATTATGTGTTAGACAATTGGGTCTTTAAGGAAATTCCAAAATTTCTAAAATGAAATATACTCAATCGCAATTAGTCGTTTTGAATCATTCAATTTAAGGGTAAACATGCTTAAGAGAATGTTAAAGAAGTCTTTACGCACTGCAGCATAAACGACTTTGTTTAAGCTGTCATCCTACACAAAAAGAATAGCAACGACTGAGGAACTTGTATCTCCAGGAGGAACTTGATTCAATATCTATAAAAGAAAGAAAATAAACTGAATTATATATCTCCAAGGGAACCTGATTAAGCATGCATAAAAGAAACAAAATAAACTTAATTATATCTCCAAGGGAACCTTATTTAGCCTCTATAAAAGAAAGAAAAACAACTTATTATACTATAAATGCAATTAAGAAAATAACAAAGTAGAAACAAAATTAAAACTGATATTGTAGACAACTTTTTTTTATTGTAACAAAAAAAAAAGACAACTTTTTTTATCAACATTAGTAGAACATAGGTAAAAATTAGGTTGATATGTCAGAAATCTAACCAAACAGTGCACCAACCCTAACCTGACCACGACACAAACCATCCACAACCCCAACCCTGACCTTAACACTAACCCTAAACCTAACCCCAACCTTGACCATACACAACCCTAACCCCGACCCTAACCCTAACACTATACCTAACCCTAACCCTAAACCCAACCCTGCTCTAACACTAACCATAACCCTAACCTTGACATTCCACAACCCTAACCCCAACCTCAACCTCAAGTCAAATAGTAGTAAAACCACAAACCAACAAGTCAAACAGCAACAAAACCCCAAACCAGCAACTACTATCACAACCCAATTAACAAATCACTAAGAACCAAATCAACATTTGTATTGACAATTTCAACACAAATAATTTCATCAACACTAATTAAATATTAAGAAAAACAAGAAATTTAAACACCCTAAAAACAAACAACAACACTAAGTAAATTTTGAAGAACAATCATTTACTTTCAACATTAATCAAATAGTAGCAACGGAAAGAAGAAAAACATAGTAGAAAAGAAGAAATGAGGGAAAGAAGTAGGAGAATAGGAAGAAGAGGGCTTACTTCTCCTAGTTTGTCCCTGTTAACGGAAAGAGGATAAGGATACATAGGAGAACTGTCGCTCTTTGTCATCGAAGGAGATGACAGTGGTGAACGGAGATGGTGAAGCTAGCTTAGCTCAAAGGTTTAATTTCAGTAGCATATTGAGAAATATGATAGTGGTCAAACACACTTCTTCAAATCAATTATTTTTATCTTATCTTATCTTATATTTTTCTTTTCTTGTCCAATAGTTTGTATAGTTGTATTCCTCCCACCAAAAGTTGTCAAAATACTGAAATACCCTTTTATATTGTGCTCTCTTCGTCATCTTTATTTATAGTATTATGTCTGCTATGTATACTAACTCTACATAAATTTCGTCCTCCTTTATCTTTGTTACTGTTGTTTTTATTAGTGGGATTTTACGTATGTTGCAAACTGAATGTGTTTAGTCTTAGAGTGAAATCTGTTATACTATGTTTTGCCAATTTCATAGTTTTTTATTACATCAGCTTGCTCGATAAAAGGCTTGCGTTGGAAGTAAAAATCAGTAAGTGGAGTTTTTGATGACACGCAACGCTTTATCAAATCAATCATCTATAACGCAAGAAGTTAAAAAAAAGTTAAAAAATAAAACAAAAAAACTAAGGTGCGACTTTATAATTATTGTATATGTATATATAAAAGTTAAAAAAATATAAGTATGTATATATACCCTTTTTCGGTCGACGTAAACCAACCGCTCTTTGAGTGAATCCGTAATTTCAAGCTTGCCTTTAATTAACTTAAACTCGCATGAATCAATATTCAAAGACTCAAATTTAAGATTGTCATCAATGATATAGATCATGGAACTATCTGTAAGAAAGCCATTATGAGGATGTTGGAGCTGAATTGGATGGTCAAGAAGTCCCCGACAATGACACATAGCATCGTAAGAAGTAGCAGCAAGACGCGACGTGCAGTTATGCTTAGGGGGTGTATTGAATTGGGATTTCATGAGATTTTAAAAGACTTTTTAAAAATAAAAAAGTCTTGTGGTATTCAATCAATACTTTTATGGAATATAAATAAATCTTGTGGTATTCAATCAAGACAATCAAGACTTTTTTGTTCAGGGCAACGAAATACGGTGGTATTCAAATGAGACTTCGGCTAACTTATAAAATGTCCGTTGATATTCAAAAGTATACAGATTTTAATGGATTCTTTTATGGTGTGGATTTTGTGAGACTTTTTAGCTAAAAATATAATATGCTCATTTAACAATCTCACAAACATCGTTGAGACTTTTTGAGACTCCCTTAATTTTTTTTGTTTTTGTCTCGTATTCTTTTCTTGTTGTTATTATTCATACACACTCACTGTTATTATTCCCTGTTCACGATACATTTGAGCTTTTTACCTTACTGTTTCCCATTGTCGAATGTTTTTGTTGTATATGTTGCATACTTTTAGTTATTACATTTCACTGTAAATATTACATATTTTTAAGTTTTACATTTTATAATTATTTTTTTTTCTTAAGAAAGATTTTTACAACCTCGTGCATCCGTAAGAGTTCCATTTTTAATAATTCGATGACTTAGTGTTTTGGTACAATAATTTTAATGGATGAACAAAATTTGTAAGTTTAACAACTTTCGTTTATAGAAAATCTTGTTGATTTCGCAAGATTTTTTCGTCTAATTTTTTATAGGATAAAGATATGAAAACTTAGATAATATTTTCATTACATTGAAGTTGATATTTGAAATACAGTCAATGATAAACTTAAAGCATGAAAATATAATTTTAAGAATTTAACTTAACAAAACCCGTCCATCCGCATGAGTTCCATATTGTAGAATTAGACGAAAAAAATATACAGAAAATCTTAAAATAACTAAAACTTGCGAAATTAATTGTATTAAAATGATAAAGTTGAAAATACAAATTTGTACTAAAGAGGGTCATCAACCATTAAACCTAAATCAGAATATTCAGAAATATGGCACCTTGTTTCTTCAATATTTTTTTGTCACAAATCTTGATTCCCCGTATATAATGATTGTCTTTAAAATTTGTATCAATGACAACTTGTCTCGTACATAATAACTATTTTTAAACTTATAGCAGTGATAACTTGTCACATGGATAATAAATGTTTTTCGAAATTCTTATCAATAACTCGTTCCGTGTATAAAAGTTATTCAAATATATGTATTAGGGACAATTTTTTTCCAGTGTATAGTATTTACTTTAAGTTTTGTATCCTCAACAACTTGTTATGCGTATAATAATTATCTTTAAATTTTTACCACCGACAACTTATCCCGTGTATATTAATTATTTTAAAATTTTAATCATGGACAACTTATTTAGAGTTTAATCATTATTTTAAAAAAATTTATCAACGACAACTTGTCTCGTGTATAATAAATTAATAAATCCCTTGAATTTTTTTTAATAATTATTTAAAATTGTGTATTAGTGGCAACTTGTCCCTATTTAATAGTAATTTTTTTATCATGAACAACTTGTCCCATATTTAGTAATATTTTAAAATTTATATCATGAACAACTTGTCCTGTGTATGATAATTATTTTCAAAATTTTATCACCGACAACTTTTCCTTGGTATGAAAATTATTTTAAAAAAATGTGGCAACTTGTCCTGTGCATTTTTTTGTTCTTTCAGAATCAATGACACACATTACAACAATATACATTTGTGCAAATAAGATAATATAATTTAACATAAAAAGTAATATTTGAACTAAAACTATCCCTGATTGAGTGATGTCTCATGTTTTAAATAAGGGCAATGTTGGATTTTCCATAACATTTTCCCTTCTTATATTACATAGATAGATTATATATAGATATATTCCTCTTATTTTGACTGTTGGATTACACCTTCTTATCTAATACAATTACTTTTTTTATATATGAGAAGGTATTGTTTTGATTCAAAAACTTTAAACACAGTTAAAACATTTTAAACACATAATTTATAAATATGATCAAAGTGAAGATAACTTCGTTGCTAGCGACAATTATATTGGGACTCACGCTGAAACTGATATAGTTGTTTGCAAGTAATGTTTGAGAATCAAGAGTTTACAAATTAAAAATGGAAACTAATCTCTGTCATATATTGTTCTTGTTGAATTATACAAATTTAGTTGAATAATCTCTGTCATATATTGCAATGAATGACTTAAAAAATCTCCTTATATTATGTTAGTAATAGAGTAGTTCAATTTTAACAAACATATCCAATGAGTAAATCAAATAATAACACAATTGAACATATCCAATGAGTAAATCAAATAATAACACAATTGAACTTGATATGAACAATCTTAAAAAACGAAGAAAACACAAATAATCAAATCAACACTATACTAAAGGCAAACCAACATGTTCCAACGTAATTGCATTGTATCATATCCAATAGTCACAAAACTTAAAAAAAATATAGCATATAAGAGATAAATGAATCAATTAGAGTAATTCAATTCCATTCATCAAATAATTCTAAGATATAATAAAGGATTCACACTTCCACCGTAGAGTTGTATATCAGAATCATTGCTTCCTACACAATCATATTTTTACATAAAAAGAAAATATGGAACATTTAAAGCATATGGAAGAAATCAAATGTACTTGTATCATGATCTTGTGTTAGTGAGAATGATGTGTGACTTGTTTTCAATAATAGGTCGCAACTGTATACTCATTGGCTTAAATCATGCGAGTTTTGTTGAGCTACGTCATCATTTTTCTTTGAAAGAAAAGAATGAAATAATATGAAAAAAACATAAATAAATATTAATCTTTTTGCATATTTGGCTTATCAACATATAAAATAAATTGTGAGGTGAAGTAATAGAGACCATTTTTATATCATCAAAATTAAAATACAGTAAAAAAGAACTTAAATTTTTTAAACCTACAAATTTCACTAAGAAGCAAATAAGATACAACGTGAGAAAAAAAGGTAGGAAGATGAATAAAATAAATTTTGAAATTTGAAATCGAATTTGAAAGTGAAAAAGAAGAGAAATGGAGCGAAAATACCTTGAACTTTGACATATGAATCCTGACAACTATCTGGTACATAAGTATGCGAAGTGAATTCAATTATTTTGGTGTTCTTGTACTTTATTTTCTCAATATCTCCTCTTTAATGGTCTATTCCAATTACTAACATTCTTTACGGAGGATATTTTTATTAACTTCAAAATAGATATAGACACTCTTTCAACTTTTTTTTTTAGATATATACAAAAATATGTTAAAGTTATGAAAATATTAAATGAGATCACAAAGGACCTATGTGGAGCTTGAGCATGAAGATTCCACGAACGTTTGATGAAGTTTGGCATGGTTAAGGTGGTGAGGACTGAATTTTTGGTGTAGGAGGAGGAGAGAAATTAGGAGAAAGAATTGGGCTTGGCCCATTTTAAAAAATTCTTGAATGGATTTTTTTTTGGTGAGGGGGCACTCAACCAAGTCTAGGATTTATTTAATGACCAAATTGCCCTTCATGAGGGCAAAAATGTAAAATCATGAGGCGTTTATTTTTATAGATAGTAAGATCTAATAATAGCAACGAGAAGAAGAAAAACATAGTAGAAAAGAAGAAAGGAGGGAGAGAAGAAGGAGAATAGGAAGAAGAGGGCTTACTTCTCCTAGTTTGTCCCTATTAACGGAAAGAGGATGAGGATACAGAGGAGAACTGTCGCTCTTCATCATTGATGGAGGTGACGGTGGTGAACGGAGACGATGAAGCTAGCTTAGCTCAAAGGTTCAATTTTGGTAGTATATTGAGAAAAATGACAATTGCCAAACACTCTTCTTCAAATCAATCATTTTTATCTTATCTTATTTTTTTTTTCTTCTCCAATAATTTGTGTAGTTGTATTCCTCCCACAAAAAATTGTCAAAATACTGAAATACCCTTTTAAATTATGCTTTCCGCGTCGTCTTTATTTATAGCATTATGTCTGCTATGTATATTAACTCTACATAAATTTAACCTTCCTTTATCTTTGTTACTGTTGTTTTTATTAGTGGGATTTTACGTAGTTGCTTCCGCAACCTATAACGTGAACTACTTATGGCTTCATAACATATTGCAAACTGAATGTGTTTAGTCTTGGAGTGAAATCTGTTATACTGTGTTTTGTCCACTCTTTAGCTTATCTCTTTTTTGTGCTCAATACTTTGTTCATATCTTTAACTTCAAAAGATACCGTATAAATCAGTCTTTGTAGTGGAAAACAATTATAAATGCAATGTTTTGTCTCTTTGTATTGTATCTAAGTACCAGCCTGATGAATTTGGTTACGTCATGATGGATAACAATTCCAATCAATTGTATCATTATAAAAGTTTAATTTGCAATGGATAATAAAATAAGATAGAATAAGCATAAACTAAAATGCACCTTCATGATTGTTATGTTATGGGTAGTCATGGTTTAATATGTTAAAGTGACAACTTCAATTTTCTTTTGTTTCCAAGCTATACTATGGCTTTTCAAAAAAAATGTTGGAATCGAATTACCCCATGTTCAATCAGCCCATCCTACCTTGGAAAAAGTTTTATACTTAATATAATTTCAATCTAGTACAACTATATTAGATTCATTGTTGAACCGAGTCTTACTTTCTTCCTCTTGTTGTTGATTGTTCTTATCCGGTGACATTTGCAAGGTATGATTTTCTTGCTTTTGTTTTGTCTCTCGTATTAGTTTTGTCTTCAAATGATCCATGGATACTGAATTGGGTTATGATATTTCTAATAGTTAGCGCTCTTATAAAGTAGAGGTGGAGTCCTTTGTGGATTTGAAGAGCTCAAAAGAATAAAACATGTAAATTTATTAAAAATTTACGTTAATAGGAGTTATTATGTACCTACGTGTGACATGAATAATACGACAGTTGTAGTTGTCACAAATATTATGTACCTACGTGTGACATGCATGATATGACAGTTGTAGTTGTCACAAAAATAAATGTTAAAATCCGCATACACTTTTTGTTGTAAGTGCGGTATACCATCACCAGCTGTCCTTAATTACCTCATTTATTCCTCTTAGAACAATAAAATAGGTCATGTATATCAAACACAATGTCATATTTAAGATATAAAGTAAATATTTAAAACGAAATCAACTTTTATATAAATAAATAGATAATCATAAAAGATTTGATTAAGATTCTTCAACTCCTCAATGGATCCTAGGAATAAGGTTAAAAAACTCTTCTGGTATGCTAATGTGAGATATATCAGGTAACTAAATTACATATGTGAAGGAGAATTTGTACTTTCACTCACAATGTTGTAATTAAAGATAAAGGTAAAAAACAAAGGTCGGAAAAATTACCATTTATTAGAAAAGTATTTACTAAAAGAATTTTGGAAAAAAAAACCTCCACCAAAATAAACATAATTTTTTTTTTAATTCTTTTGTCTCCATAATTTAAAAATTAGAGAGAAAACTGTCAAAAAATTATAAAAATAATCGTATAAATATTATTTCTATTTTGCAAAGGGGAATTTAAGGCCTTAAAGTGGATAAAACCAAAATTGCATTGGTTGGTACGATATAGATAGATTATGTCAGAAATAAAATATTATCCATGTGATTTATGCATGAATTTTTTTTTATCCACGCATGGAAAAAATAGGACATGTGGTTGTCTTCATGTAATCATGTGTTCCATTATAAGCCACACAGAGGTCTTTGACACTGACCTATATAAACATGTTTCATAATTTGCATAGAGACATATCTTGAGTAGAATATTACAATTTAAAAACCAAAGAAAAACAAACAATAATGCCTTCTTCCTCCTCCAACTTCTATGTTATTTTATCCATCTCCTTAACAATCTTCATCTTGTTATTCAATATCAATAAGGTGAACTCAACAGAACTCACTTCTTTTACCATCACAAAGTTTGGCCAAGACCAAAAGAATCTAATCTTCCAAGGCAATGCCATAACTACCTTGACAGGGAAGTTACAACTTACCAAGGCAGTCAAGAACTCTATTGGCAGAGCTCTATATTCTGCTCCTATTCATCTTTGGGACAGCAAAACAGGAGACGTTGCTAACTTTGAAACACTCTTCACCTTTGCCATAACTGCTCCTTATAGTAGCAATGTTGCTGATGGTTTGGCTTTCTTCATTGCACCGGTCGATACTCAGCCACAAAACATTGGGCGGGCAGGATTTCTCGGAGTTTTCAATAGCGAAACTTACAATAAATCAATACAAACAGTTGCAGTTGAAATAGACACTTTTCATAATACTTGGGATCCAAAGATAAATAGACATATTGGCATCAATGTAAACTGTATTAAGTCAATAAGCACGACGCCATGGGTTTTGCAAAATGGAAGAGAGGCTAATGTTGTGATAAGGTTTGATGGTCACACTAATGTGTTAAGTGTAGTTATGTCTTATCCAGGACTTCCTGATAGTTATATCCTTAGTGATGTTGTGCCTTTGAAAGATATTGTTCCTGAGTGGGTAAGGATCGGTTTCTCAGCAGCCACTGGTGCAGAATTTGCAGAACATGATATCCGTTATTGGTCTTTTCATTCAGAGTTGAGCCTAGTTCTTAATAACAACAATGCTAATGTTTCAAGCTCTGTGCAGGCTGCATAGTTGAAAACTTGTGTCATTATGTAGTACAATAAAATTCCTGAGATAATGGTCATTATTATCATGTAGTAGATAGAATGGTCACAATCGTATCTGTTTTCTCTTTTTCCGAATAATATTTGTAATGTTAGCATAGCAACAAAAGTTGAACTTGATGAATTGTAACAACCTTTTGGTCTAGGTTGGACAATAGTTTCTTGCTTATGACAGCTTCTGAAATGAAAAAGTCTTCATAAGTTTTTAACTGCCTTTAAAAAAAGGCTAAATGAGGGAGCTTCTAAAAAAGTTGAGGTATATAGGCTGATTTTAACTCGTGCGGAAAATAGTTAATTAAAAGACTTGGTCATTGAAATATCGTTTCATTTTTTCTTTTCCTATAAGTGATTATCGAAAAGTTTATCCAAACAAAAAGTTTGTCCTCTCAACTCTGGCGCCATTCTTCACAGCATGCCTGCATTTATTTGTATAATGACTTTGTTTAAAGCTTTATTATCATCAACAGTAACACCAATCTCGCTGGCATTATCGTAGAAAATGGAGAGGATCTTAACTCCTTTACCATACCAGTTTCCTCAAAATTTGCAGCGCTTGTATGTTTCTATATCATTTATTGTTAACCTTTCACTATCAAAGAAATAAAATCACATTAAGAGAATTCATTGATAAGATCACATTAAGAGAATTCTTTGTACAAATTCATACCGTTAACCTTTCACTATCAAAGATTCGTTATTGACAAAGAAATTCATTGATAAGTCTCAGTAAGTTGGTGCCTCCATAAAAATGAGTCAAAAAATGTCTATGCAAAAGCCTGTATTACAAAACTGGTAATTAAAAAATAGACTTTTCGTATTTGATAACATCTTGGGTGTTCAAATCATAAATCTTGCAAATTTCTTCAATGGTATCTCTACTAAGGCCATCATTCCCATCCTCTTGACAAACAAGATTCTCAAGCTCTTTGGATGGACTCAATACCTAATTGATACACCATTTAAAAAAGAAAATAACATATTAGCAAGTAAACGATGAGAGAAATAATAGTTTCATATGTGTTGAGAATTAGAGTATATGATAAAGTACAAAATTATAGACCTGATTCTTGCTCATCAATTGCATGTTAAGCAAAGAGTGCAAAACCGCAAGATGTAGAGAGTTTGTACACCAAATTAATAATAAGATACGGGAGTTTGTGATTTTACGCATGCGTGTCAGACAAGTCTCTAATATCATGTGTAAGACAATTTGGTCGTTGAGTTAAGGAAATTCCAAAATTTCTAAAATGAAAAATACTCAATCACAATTAGTCATTTCCATATCTAGTTCTTGGGCACATGTTAGCATTTGCCTATAAATGATTGCACATCTAATGTACCCAAAAAATAATTAAGATGACATGAATTGCAAATCACATAATTTTAAATTGGTCTGCATCAAATTAAAAATAAAATATTAAATTAAATTAACACAATTAATGAATCTGTCAAAAGCTTTAAAAAATGGATTTAGCTTATGCATGAATACTTAATTAATCCAGAATATAAACTCACCAATCCCGAATATAAGTACTGCATATTTGTAAAACTGTGTTTAATCCAGCTTTGAAACTGCCTTTTCATTCGATATCCCAATCAATAATTTAATACTAGAGAAGAATATGTACACTTACCCAATGTGGTTCATCCGAACCAAGGCTTTCATTTTCAGAGTCTTCATGCTCAGTTTCCTTCTTACCCAAGTAAGTATTTGAAGACTGGCTGCCATCTGAGACTAGTTGAAACAACTTCTCACTTCCCTGAGAATTAAAGATAAAACAGATCAGATTTTAATGCAGAATTCAAGATAAAGTGACTTACAAGCCAAGCTCCAGATAGTATATGAAAAATCCAAGGTCTGAAAACAACATCATTCTAATGTAACACCAACATCAAGCAAATTACTCCATGACAAATTGACAACTATCTATGAGCCATGTAAATTCTTTAATTTGCTCGAAATCAAACAATGTTTATATAACATTGATAATTCTGTGATTTACAAAGTACCACCCTAAATTTATAACATTTTGTGATGATTAAAAAGAAACAGTAAGATTCAATATATAGCAGAAATCCCTCATTATTTCAAGGAATATCTGGCGTTCTTAGACAGATTTGAAGTTTTATCTTGCCAAGTTGGCAAGAACATTAGAAAGTTGAGACAGGTAAAAGGAAAGTCTCTGAATGAGACCGCAAAAACAGCCAACATAACATGAATGAGAGGAGAGGGAAAATAATAAAATGCAAGTGCAAGTAAATTTATCAACGGTACAAACCTGAAGGGCCCTCCAATGAGAATACGAGCGGAATAAAATCCAGAAGAATGGGACATTTGGCAAAGGTAAAATCTGAAATGTAAAATTAATAAAAACGATTATCTACTGAAGCAAAGAATGAATTAAACATTCAATTAAAGAACAAAATTAAAATCTCGAAAATCTTTTTAAAAAACCATAACATATAAGTAGTTAACATTAACGGAACACATACGTACGCTAAATGCAGAAGACAGAGGAATCAATGAAACTGAACCATAAAAGAACTTCCGGTGTATAATTGTGCCCCTGTCAACAGATAATAAGGCATATCATATAAAATAAATATTAGTAGCATTTAAAATTTATACACAAGCCGCATTAACATAGAAAGTAATTTTCTCCAACACCATCAGTGTGAGGAAAAGGAGAGAATAATTACCTCATCGCAATATGTCTTAGTCTACGACGAACAAGTCGAGCATTCATGCTGCAAAAAAAATCACAATTTCATAAAATAAAGCTAAAAGAAGCAAAAATGTAATGACAAATTATGTTCTTTCTTATTCATCCACATTATGTTCCCACATGTGATTTTTAAATGGAAATTATCCCATGGAATTTACAGCTTCAACAAATACATAAAACAAAGGTGGTTCTGTCAAACAAGAATAACTGCCACATTAAAAATGAAGTTTTTTGACAAGGGAAAAACCACCAAGAGGAGTCTCAGATTAAAAAATTGACTTATTTCAGCTTATCTACTGGCATAAGCAATTGTGAGACAGTTTGGGAGAACTTACGAAAATAGCTTATAAGTTGTTTTCAGCTTATTTTCAAAAGTTCTCCAAACATAACTTATGAAAATAGCTTATAGCCTATACGGAAACAATTTAACTTTACTTTATCTTTTGTTAGAGAAAATGCTTATACATATGTACATATCATGATAATTGATGAGTGCTTATGCTATAAGTTGCAAGTTAAGTTGTTTATCCAAACAAGGCCCATGCCTCTCATTTCACATTGCATACAGTTCCATGTTAAACATCAAATAAGTGAACAAAAATTCAATAACATCTTAAAAAACTGAATGAGTAAATTATGATCACTCAAATATATCATTGACATTATGATTAAACACCAACCTTGATGGGTAAATGACTTCAACACCAGTAACATCCTTTGATATAGATTTCAAGAAAATCTCAGATGGCTTAACACGAGACAATAGCCACAAACCCAACCTACAAAAAAAAAAAAAAAACCAAAAATTAAATTTCAATCCCAAGAACAAAATTTTCCAAAAATAATAAAAATTAGCACTTTAAAATTATTGAGTAAAAGAGAAACTGACCCATGAATTTTCTTCTTGAAAGATCCATCAGGTGCATTTTCCAAAGTAACCCAACCATTATTCATCTGCATCAAAATGTGATGAAAATGAGATACCCAGAAAGCGAAATGAACAAGAAAGAATGAGAAAGAAAAGGAAATAGACCTTGTTGGCGACATAATCAGTAAAAAGTTCAGCTTTGGCGTTGAAGGGTTTATCGCCAGTGTTAATGGTTTTCCAAAGTTGTTTGAGAGTGGAAGGGGATTGAGAGAAATCGGTGGTGGTGGAGGAAGAAGCGGGGAGAGTGTGATCAATGGATCTGGTGAAACACCAGTTTCTGCCTCGTATTGGGAAGACGATCAATTTGGCTTTCATGGTGAAAAACCCTAAACCCTAGCGGTGTCTAAAAGAAGAAAAATGGATTTGATTTGATGGTATGGTAAAGTGAGGAACAAGAAATGGATTCAAAGAAATGTGATCAAGAATGTTTTAAGCGGCGGGGTTTGCGGTTATGGTCCACATATTACACTCTAAAATTACAAATTACATAATGTAAATCAATAAATGAAATTGATTAATAGCAGGCGATACACCTTTATTTTACACATACAATCAATACTATTCAATAATGTATTCACATATTAATGAATATAAAAATATGAGTTTAACAGTGATAGATTAACCGTCTAAAATAACTTTCACACACAATCAATCAAAACATTCAGAATTACCATTTAAATTAAAAACATTAATTCATGTGGTAATTTTAAATGTTTTGATTGATTGTATACAAAATTGTTTTGAACTGTCGACTCATCATCATTAAGCGCTAAAAATACATGAGTTGTTAAATTTATTGATTGATATGATATTCAACAACCGAATGTTGTGGTTGTATACTAATTAAATTATAAATAAATAGATTAAAGTGACCTTATAAGCATGAGGTGTGTTATTTGATTAACCATTTGATTGACAACCACTGATTTATAAAGGAAAATAAATAGTGACACGGAAACCATAGTAATAGAGAGAAAAAATAAAAAAATAATGTGAGTATAAAAGATAAAATTGTCACATAGATTATCACAAAATGGTTGTTAAAATATCATTTCCCTATAAGCATAACCCAGCTCGTGGACATTTATTTTAAGAGACGCGAGTTTAAACTTGCAAGGATATAAGTTAATTTGAGGCTTATCAACATTTGAGGCTTGATTTGAACATACAAACAAATATCAACATCTCAAAAACTCGATTTATATTGATTTATTCTTGTTTTTACCAAATCAACGTCGATGACCGTCTTAGTTGTAAGAACATAGAAAACTACGAACTTTACTTTAAATTGACACTTCAATCACCGTCAGAATTGAGCCATTATGGGTCTATTGATCCACAATAGATCATACGTACCACTTTCTCCCTGTAAAATTTTCTTTGTATATTGATATCAAAATTTAGATTAGGGATGATTTATCGAACTGACTGCCTAACTCAGAGCCAAAAGTTTCAGTCTCACGGCCTCACACACCATAATACAAAGAATTTCGTATAAACTCATAGTTCTGCAAGCAAGTCCCAAAAGTGGATGAATGAAGGTTTGGATGGGTGAAATGAAATCCATTGTCACGAGTCCCAAGAGATAGAACCTCTTCACAATATGGTAGGAAGTACTTTGGACACATTATACTAATGTAAAACATTAACTTCTCAAAGATTCGATGTGCTTAAACAGAAATTAGAGGGTAATAGCCAATGAGATGCTTTCATAATTTTGTCTGTGCAATGACTTTTCATAATGCTAAACATTTTCCCTTTTTTTTCATCAATATTAAATACATTTCTCAGCTTCTCCTGTTAAATGAGCCGGTTGAAATATATGGGACGGAACATGGGATGAAAAATGGAATGTTAACATGCCACAACTGTTATTGATACAGTTGGATTTCAAATTAAAAGAAAAAATGGGATGTTAAAATGCCACCACTGTTATGTCACAAAATTCAGGATCAACGTGTATATATATTTTACAAATTTCAATCAATGTAAGAAAAGAATTATATATAACAAGCAAAACTTATCAATAAAATTGCTAATTCTATTATCATACATGACTACTCATACAAGAAAAATACAATCAAACCTATGGTAGGGCGATCAAGTGTCTGGTCCTGAGCAACGGCACAAGAAAACCGTCATTATCTTCGATCTTCATTCATTTTCCGCTACAATATTCGGTTCTTCACCTTGGCAAAGGTACTCATCACACAACGATGCTGATCCCCAGTCCTTTCTCAGCCGCAAGATGTCTTCGGTGAAAGTGGAACCAGGTGCTCCAATGAACACGCTAGACATGGCACATATAGTCTTGTCCAACATAGCTTCCACCTTCAGTGTGAAAATATTCATAATGACATCACCGAAATAAATTGAAAGAGAGTAGCTTTGTTGTTTTGTTTTTCACGAAATAACAACAAATTGTTGACATAGTGGTTTAAAAATTGGCCAGTCAGCTTTCATAGTGGTTTAAAAATTGGCCAGTCAGCTTTCATAGTGGTTTAAAAATTGGACAATTAGCTCTTATGCATTCTCTGTGCAAAATTTTTCAGAGAGAGAAGGTGCAAATTAGAGTAGTAGATACTTATACAATTATAAGTTCATACACAAGTGTTTAATTGTTTTTAGTTCAATATAAGCATTATCCTTTCATTATGAGCCTACAAAAAAATTCGGTGACTACGCCATATCAAACCAAATTTGGCAGGATTCTGTAAGGATTTAGAGTATTTGATAGTTAGAGTAGTTAAGAGTTAGTTAGTTAGTAAGTTGATAACTTTGTTAGTCGTTTTTTACAAATTGTTATTTTGGTTATTCTTAGGCTTTAAATATCCCTCAAATGGTAGAGGGGAAGATAGCTTTGAATAATTAAATTTTGTCACTAGAGAATTATCTAGCGTGAAAGGAGAGTGTTCCTTAGGGGTAGCCTTGTGTGGAAGGTTATCATCTTCATTGTTACTCAATTCTATCCCATTTTGGGGAATTACACAGAGAAATGTTCATAACAGATACTTAAACTTATTCCCAGGCTGAAGCCAAATCCTGCTGCAAGGCTTAGACAACTAAAGGAAACAAAGTTGAATACCATAGGACCTACAGCTCTTAAAGTTTCATTTTCCTGACAGTAAAATGTTATAACAGTGTGACAAGATTAGAATGATAAGATTTCATTTACTATGCTTCAAACTTAAAAGGGCCTTTTCAAGGGGAAAAAGGGGGCACAAATATTTCCAGAACTTGCAACAATAAATTCAAGCGAAAACCAGGGGCATGATCAATGGATGTCTTCTTGACAGTTTTAGTTTTTTACATGTTTTTTAAATTGTAACAGAAGAGGAGCCTTAGCGCAAGGTCACAAGCTTGAGTCATGAAATCACTATTTTGTAAATACAGGATAAGACTACCTAGAATAGACACACAATGAATTCGACGCTTCTCTAAGATATGGTAAAAACTCTATCTTTAAGGTACCAAGTTACCCATCAAACTTTCATTTGTAAATTGTAATCCTAATGATCAGATATGGATGGTGAATTTAGGCCAGGTACACTATTTAAGTTTAAAGCACATGAAAAAAAATAAGCAAAGCACTGTCATCTCACCTGTGAATCTCCCTCAATGCCATGCCTGTACAACAAAGCATCCCATTTTTCTGCTGAATTCCGAGGTGGACGAATTACAAGTGGAACAGGCTTGCCATTCAGCACAATCAGTGACTGAAGTAGACCAGTTTCACTTTCAGCTGCATCCGTAGAAAGATATATGATGGGTGCATCGGCCCTCTCAATCACCCTCAAGATGCAATCTGCTGCTTGAGGGATAGGGAAAAAGCAACTTGGTTTTTTAGCATTACTGCAAACATGAAAATGGATAAGTAAGGCAATATGGTAGAGGGAAAAAGAGAGCACGCAAATTGCAGGATAGTTTCTCATGAACTAAAAGCCTTACATGCATGCCTAACTTTTTACATTATTTCAAGCAGATCATGTTAACCATGAAATGAAACAAAACAACTAAAAAACAATAGCCATAACTCACGAGCCAGGAAAATGTAGTTGACAATTCATTCAAATTCGGATCCCTGCAGTAAGAAATTCTACGCATTCATGCAGTCAACAACTCGAAATCATTGGATCAAGATCGGACCGCTTTGATTTCAATGCTATTAAAGCTGATTCAACGAATCAAAGCCGATCTTTACTACATATGCAAGGAATATCTGATTAATCTAACACATAGATTCAGGCAATAGTATACTCTGACACATCAGACTCATGTCATCAATATATACGCCTGATAATCTTATGAGAAATTAAACCAGAAAAAGGAATAAAGGTTGTACCAGAATTTCAAAAAACCGTGTCTCCGAAAATGCAACGCAATGAAGTTCCTTCCCAAAAATGTCTGGATAAAGCGCTGCGCAGTAAGCCAAATAAGGCGACTAGGTTCAATCAACGTCTTGCATTGATGAGCAATCGGTCCACCCGGTTGCATAACCCATTCATGCTCCACTTCAGCATAAAAAACATCACCAATGGCCATAACATCATCATCATAAGAAAACTTATCCATAACATCCTGAACAGTTCTCTTCTTCGGATGTCTTGTATCCTCATCCTCCCAAACAGCCTTAGGTTTACTCATACCCAAACCCAACCCACCCAACTTCTTCAACCTCTCATCATCCAAATAACAAGGTTGAGGCAAAGCAAAATAACAAAGAAACTTATCAATATGCAAATGACCCTTCTTAACATTCGAAAATTCATCAAATGAAATAACAACTTTTTCCCCTAAACATTTATTAATATGATCAATATCAACAACTCTATCATACTGAAAATCAACTTTAGAACTCGGAATCACCAAAACCCTATTCAGAATCGCTGCGAAAAACATATGCTTCTCCAAACAAATCAAATGATTCGACATTTGACCGGAAACACAAATAGCAACTAAAAATTTATCCTTTTTAGGATTCCATTCAATAGTTTTCCTCTTTGACAAACTCTGATCAACAGTTCTACATCTATCATAATTCCCAACATTGAAATTCGAATTTCCGAAATTGAATTCAGGATCAATTACATTCCCTGTTCTATGTGGATTCAACAGAATTTGCTGAATTTCATTGTTGATTGAAATCTGTTTGAACAATGCAGATTTCAGATCTTCAATTAGCTTAGGGTTAGGGTTTTGATTCTGATCGGAAGAGTTGAAAACGGTTGAGAGACGTTGCTGTTGTTGGCGTAAGAGGTAAATGGCGCGTAATTCGGATTCTTTCATTCGATCGGAGATGGGGTCGGAGGTGAATGAGGTGGTGAAGTAGCGGCGGAGATTGGGGACTGAGAAGAAGAGGAAGAGAAGGAGGAGGAGAAGAAGAATGGCGAGAATGTAGTGCTTTTTTTGGAAGGTGAAATTGACGCGCCGGAATCGAGAATTGAGATCTTCGACGTGGAATGTAGAGGGAGGTGTTCGGGGTTTTGTGGAGGGTTGGTGGATGAGGTTGTGGTGGTCGTCGTCTTCGTCGGAGGAGGAATCCATTGGTATAGGTGTGTGAGCCACGGCGGCGCGTGAGTGACACGGGAGTGAGTTTGGTGAATCGTTGGGGTGACTCGGTTGGAGAGTGTGAGTGAGGGAGTGATTTGATGAAGAAAGAATGTGCAGAGTAGAGTTGAAGCAAAGGAGATTGAATGTGTCGGTTGATCCAAAAATGAAAATGACAATTTACCGACGACGCAAGTTAGGGTCAGTGTTTGCTAAATCAAACACTATTTTAGAATTTTTATACATTACAATATTATTACGACACATTCAAAAACAAAAATGATTATTTATGCTTCAGTAAATATTTCATTTTTTTTTTTTTTGAAAAAATATTATATTACCAACAATGAGTCATGGTAAGAGATTTAAAATAATTTTTTTTTTATCTTACTTTAACTCACTTTTAAAAAATTTATCTTGAGTATAGGCTTCATCAGAAACTATTTTGATAGAATTATAAATTCATTCATTATTTATTATCATGATACAGTGTCATTTTTAAATTAATGATATCATGTATTTGTTATCATGTGTACATCATCACATGATAGAATTAATGTTTATTATGTTCATATCATATCTTGTCTCTGTCCAGCTCCATATCCTATTTTATTTCTATCATATCATGACCATCAAACGCATCTGATTAGTTGAATCATTTATACTACGTTTGATGAATTTTTTTTTAGTTAAAAACAGTGTGCCCATCAGGTTTTTCAACACAAAAATGGAAACTTCATATCTATATAACATTCATATTTGTACCTATATACCATTGTATTTATTCTTCATCCTTTAACACTTTAGTATGAAGCAAAGCGCGTCACAACTTGAACAAAATTGTTAGACAATGGGAGAGGACTAGGGCCTACATAGTGAGATTAAGTTAAACCTTAACCAAACAACAAAATGCAATAGCGTAGAGCGTGAATCATTGTTGATTATTCTATACAAGATAATAAAATTGTCTTGTTCTCAATCTCTTCTTTTCACATAGTTTTCATAATTCAATTGAGTTTTATCGCTGACTAAAGCTTAACCCAACAATTTTCATAGGAACGTCCATAATCACCTAACTATCGCTTAGAGACAATCAAATATGAATTCAATTTGGATACATTCCCATTTTTTTAACAAGGATATGATCTGTCCGGTAGTAATCAGATAGAGGTATAGTAATCGTGCGGTGTTCCAAACGTCGGCATAATAATCTTCACGACATAGCGAAAGGTGTATGCGAGCACGTTAACACTCCAACACTCAAGCCAGTGAGAGAAATGAGGTTGAATATGTCCAAGGGTGCGTGTAAATGAATCATACCTTGAGGGCGACGCTGAGTCGCCCTTATAAAGGCGAAAGAGACACATAAAACTTCCGTGAAATACGGCGCCTCATCAGGGAGTCGTTGGAGACCACATGTATGGTGTAGGAAGGGCGATGGCGTGTTCCAAGACGGTGATTCACACCGAAACTAGTGTGCTCCCTCAGGATGTTGTGCTTCGTTCTAAGGAGTAAGTCCACACATCTTTATGGTATTTGACGTTCTAGTCAGTCCAAAATAGGATACATTCACATTTTGATTTTCTGTTTTATTTCGATCGAAATCAACACTCTTATGAATCCTTACCATTATTTTGAGTTCTTAAGGTCTTTCGAAAGGTAAGAATATTTTAGTTCACCCTTTCATTTGAATCACGTGTTCTCGTCAATGTTGGTTTGAATCACAGTTCAACCTTTCATTTGAATCACATATTCCCGTCGATGTTGGTTTGAATCGCAGTTCAACCTTTCATTTGAATCACTTGATCTTGTAAATGTTGGTTTGAAACACAGTTCCACCTTTCATTTGAATCACATGTTCCCGTCGATGTTGGTTTGAATCGTAGTTCAACCTTTCATTTGAATCACTTGATCTTGTAAATGTTGGTTTGAAACACAGATCAACCTTTCATTTGAATCACATGTTTTCATCAAATTTCGTGTGAATCACAATGGGTAGAGTTGTTAATTTAAATAGTAGTGTCTTATGATTTCTAGGTATACCATGACCACAATAAATTATTGTATAAGGTTGAGTGTGTTAATTAAATGAGGAGGAGTGCTAACAACGCACTCCTTGTTCAACACACTATGTTCAACGTTCTCTCTCACATCCGCACTCTTATCAGGTAAAATCCATGTGGATTCTATGACATGATGTGGAACTCATTTCCAAAATGGAGTGTTGTTAGCACTCAACATTAAATGAGATCATCATTATTTGATACGTCCCAATAAATACCAGAGTTAAATATGTTTTTGATCCCTATAAATATACCAAATTTTCGTTTTAGTTACTCTAAAATTTTCCTTCACCTTTTAGTCCCGATGAATTTTCAATCACTACTTTTGGTCTCTATTTTAAGTTAATTTTTATATTTTTTAATGAATTTGTGCAAAAATGTTCAAAATATTGTAAAAGAAATCCCAAATTTTTTTTTACAAAACACAAATTAAATATAAATTTTTAACCTTAAAAAAAATATAAAAATTCATATTTTGATAAAAAATTCTAATTTTTTTGGTAGAGATTCTTATAATTTTATGAATTTATCTGCAAAATTTTATTCAAAAATATGAATTCTTCTACATATAAGTTTACTTTAAAGGAGAGACCAAAAGAAAAGATGAAATTTTTTTGAGAGACTAAAAGTTGAAGAAAATTTATAGAGGGACTAAAACGAAAAGTTAACATATTTATAGGGACCAAAAACATATTTAAGTATAGGAGACTAATGGTTATTGATATAATTGATGATATGAGTTAATGCTATAAGGGCATTTTTGGATGCTATGAGGGATTTTTTGGTATTTTGGAGTCTATGACTGAGCAATGTAGAGGCCAAAACAACAAATTTCAAACAACGAAATTCCACTTGGCTCGAATATGCCAGCATGATACACACAAAGCTTCACCGTAAATGGATAAAATGAAGTTTAAAAACCATGTTAACCTTAAATGAAGCGTACAAGAAAAAGACAACGAATCCTCTTAGCTCTGTTTGGTATACCATTGAGTATCAAACCTTTGAAAAGTTTTTACGACTCCTAGTAAAAGCACCATTAAACCATTTCATTCATCGTGAAATTCAATATCAACATAAAAATAAAACCATATAAATCAAAATTGTTTGAATGAGTTCTAACATCGAAGAGGCCAAAAAAATTATGTTTTGTATTCACTCGACAGCTGCATGCATCCTCGTAGTTGGATCATCTCTAAAACTTAAGCATCTTCTAGTTTTAAGCGTGGAACAATGTTCATTGATTGGAGTTCCTGAAATTTTGAAATAGATATCAAATTGATCAACCATACACCAAGTACTACTACTACTAATAATAATAATAATAAATTTCGCATCAGTAAAATAAATCCTTAGTTAAACTAAAATAGTTTTTAATAGGCAAACACTATATCATATCATAAATCTTTTAACTTAATTTAAAGTTTTGAACGTGTCTTTATCAAGTTAGTTCTCTATGTTTAAAAACATCATTAACGTTGGACCAAACTCCAATTCAAAAAAGTAAATTACATCTTAAATTCATCAAAATTACATGATAATGACTGTTACAATATTTAATTCATAATTAACATGATATTTTTCACTTTTTTTTATCAATGTGGTATAGTGCAGAGAAACATTCTTTAAAAATATTTTTAAAGATAAAATAAAATATAATTTGACGGGAAAGCAAGATTAAAAAGAGTTTGAAACTTTAAATTTAAGGAACCCTGTGTTTCGCCATTTTAATAATGATAGCAATTGATTCTATCAGGTACTACCTCCGCCCCTAATTATAAGACTCTTTTGAAAATATTTTTTTATCCTTTTTTATAAGACTCCTTTGGTATTTCCAAAACAAGGAAACATATTGTAAATAGTTATTTTCATTTAATACTCGTATAAATTTAAATTTATTCCATGGATACCCTTATATTTATTACTCTTAATTCCACTAAGTTACTAAACAAGGGCACAAATGAATTTTAGGTTCTATAACATTTTGAAATTGGTTGATGTTTCTTATAATAAGGACAAAAATTATTGACACTTATTCTTATAAAAAGGATCGGAGAGAGTATTTCTTACCAACACACCCCTGTTTATTTTATATTTTTTCTTCGATCAATAATAAATACTATTGAAAACATAAAATAACACTCTCTCAAAGGTTAAAATTGTAAAAACAATAGTAATTGTAAACAAACTTAATACTACTACCAACTTTCTTGATTCCCGTGATTTGGTCAAAATTATCTTATAATTAGAGACTGATGTAGTATATAATATATATGCTATTCCTACTATAGTAATAATTAGCAGCTAAGATATTATAATTTCCAACACATTACCTGAATCAAGAGTTTGCATGCATATGGTAGCTTCATGGTGGAAATCTGCTTTCCATTCTTACAAGATGAACAAACACCAGCTTTCAACTTATGGTTGTAATATCCCAACAATCCACAAGCTCTGCAGACCTGTATAATATAAAAAGGGAAACTATCATCAGCCACTGTAAAATTAAACAACAGTCTTTTCACTATTCACAAAACCAAAATTAAATGAATTACACACATATCTTTAAACATATACTCTGAGGTTTCCCAAAAATCAAAGGCTAGCAATTAACATCATAGTCTTGCAAGGCAAAATCAGGATTTTACGTATAATCGTTAAGGGGAGGTTAAATCGTGAAATCGTTACATTAACTGTAGGATTACACAAAATTCATAAAATTCAAATATATGCATATACATGCATATAAATAGCATAGGTAAGACAAAAAACCTTAAATTACACTTGAAATACTTGTGTAAATTTAAATTCATAAGCATAACTCACATAATAGCAAAGTTGCATAACACTTATACAATTAAAACATAAAATACTTATGTAATTAGCACACTATCACTCACATATCAACAACATAACACTTGAAATACTTACATAATTAAAACGTACTCATAAGTCTCACGCAAAACAACTAAAATTGCCTTTTGTTGTTCCACCACCGGGACCATAATTGTAGAACCGTTTTAAAGAAAAGTGGATTATACAGGATTCCACCAAAATAAGATTTTGTGTATACTCATAATCGCAAAATCGTAGGATTTTAGGATTAAAATTAGGACTTTAACTACCATGATCACTTCTGTCAAAAAAAAAAAAAACAATACCACGATCATAATCTTTCATTCCCGCCCTTTCCCCATATATCAACATTATTATAATTTAATAATATAAATGAGCGGATTATATGGAAAATCATATATCATCATGGTTATTCATAGCACATGGCACTTTGCCATGCAGGGGGAGCAGTAGAGCTTTAGGCTTATCTTCACGAATTTAAACATTTTATTCCAGTAATTTTATCTTTAATTCATTCCACTGTTTTGGCCAACTGATATTCTGTACCTGATTGGCATTACCTACTGAATAACACAGCAACAGCTTTTACCCATTCTTTTCTAGAAAATATTTGGAACTGAAATTGTCTACAAAAATGCCTTCTCCTCTAATGTTGTAAACAATTCTACCTATGATGTTCTATAAAATAAACAGAAATTGGTACAAAAAGCAACTGTTGCTACATTAATATGTATTATTAATTCGAAAAGTCTAGATTTTTTTTACCTGAACTTCATACGGATCACTAGATAACATGAGTCGCTCAAAAATCAACATACTAGCACCATATGCAATTAAGCAATCACGTTCCATTTCTCCGACTCGTAGACCTAAACATAAAAGGAAACAAGTGATGTTAAACTCAATCATTAATCAATCTTTATTGGTGGCGATTGCAAAGCATTCCACTTATTTGATAATTCCACACCATAATTACCAGTAATATGCTACATGGGGGATATGTTACAGAGGGTATGTAGCACATGGAGGTACAGTTAATCCCAGATTAGGGGTGAGGATGACTAGGTAGATTGAGGGCACAGACTAAATAAAAATTAAGGAAATTTGAGAGGCATGGATAACAATCTGAATTGTTTGAGCAAAAAGTAGACAGCAAGTGAAATTACATATACAATCTAGCAGTTACAAGAAGAAAAAAAAATCAGCCAGATGCAGTTCCTGTGAATTAATGATTCCAACTATTGGAACTAGTCACATATTATTAATTACATATATAGAACAGTATGGAATCTCAACATTACACCTCAAACCAATGAAAATAATATCCATTGTCAGATATATATATATATATATATATATATATATATATTATCTGTGGACTTCTGAGTAGCTTCGTAAGTCAGTTAGCCAACTAATCTTTGGAATTTATAAATATTGCATTTCTCGATAAAAAACAATTTTATGGATAAAATGACAACAAAATTTCTCAAGAATCATAATACTCCAATGATTGCCACAAGGAGAATTTAGAACGGATCTAGGATATATACCGGTAACATATAAGACATATAGCGTAACAATCTAAATTTGAGTGGGGTTTCCCCGAATTTTGCACAAGTTTGATATTGGAATCACAGGGGGGGTTGTTTGGTTAACAATCTAAATTTTTTCACACTTTTTAGGATTGAGAGCATATTTCCTTTGACATATAGCAACATATTTGGTTATGCTACTTTACTTTCAACAAAATATCGTGCAATCACTCTAAATGCTTGACGTGAAAGCATTGAAAAAATAATTGTTGCTTAGGACATAATAAAGGAAGATCTAAATAAGATAAAATAAATCCAAAAGATCATGATATCCCATCTTACAAGAAATGATAAATGAGCTGAGGAAATTCTTAAAAACTAATGGCTCTCATACTACTTGGAACAAGTAACTTATAATTGCTAGTTATTATAAAGGATCTCAACAGCTACAAGTAAAATAGAAGTCTAAAAACTTACTTAAATATAGAAAATAACAAAATAGCATAAAATATTTTATACCAACATGTAATAGATTCAAAAACACATAAAAAGCATAAATTGAACACCTCCATTTCTAGCTCTCCCTTCTGTTGGCTGTCTAGTTATCAGGGCTTTAGGGCCACTACCACGAGCATGCATCTTATCCAGCACCTGATCATCAATAGAGGTTTTGCTTGTGAGTCTATTAGGGTAAGTTACCATTACGATGAATAACTTTCCGACAGCAATATTACAATGCCATCAGATTAATAATTAATAAAATAAAAAGAAATGTTTTCGCTTTCATCTAGATCCCAATACTAACAGCACTATTTCACCACATTAATGCACATCAAGTATAAACAGACGATCATACCTTTACATTGAAACATCAAGAAACATAAAATTAACTTCATTGTTAATAAAATGATTTCGAACTCACCATGTGTTTTAATTTCTGGTAGTATATTGGCCCCATAAAAATATAAGCTTGTAATGGGCAACCCGTAATACCTAAAAAAAGATAAACCACAACACCTCTTAGATTGATTAGTAGAAAAAGGAATACTATACTACTGGAGTATTACTCAAATATTTATCCGTCAATGGAAATTCAAGAGACAGATTTTTATTTTTATTTTTATTTTTTGAACGGCTCAAGAGACAATTGATCAATGCTAACTCTATTGACACTTCTATGAATCGTAATGCAAAGCTTAGAACCACTCTAAACAAAATATATATCATATGGTATTGGTAATGTAATCTTCTTCATGGAAAAATAATACTTTCATCCACAAATAGAATTGAGAATTCTTAAGTGAAATGAGAACCTGAATAAATGAAATCTTTCCCACTGTAGTTGAAGCCATGTTTCACAAGAGTTTTACTGCCAGAGCAAGAAAACCATGAGAACACTAACATAGATAAAACATAAAAAAGTTACCAGAGAGAAATATGATACCTTATGGTTTCAACCTTGTCAGCATGACCACTTTCTTCCCCAAAAGCACTGCCATAATGAAATTTACCACACGAAACTCCTGCTTTCCCTCCAAGAAGCTCTATCATCTTTCCAACTGTCATTCGACTGATGCCATAAAAAATATTAGTTCACATCCAGAAACATGTAATATTATATTACATTTATTTAATTTTTTTTTTAATGTTAAGCATAAAAGAAAGGGGGAGCCTTGGCGCAACGGTAAAGTTGTTTCCACGTGACTGAAATGTCATGGGTTCAAGTCCTGGAAAAAACCTCTTGTGTAAAAAACAGGGCAAGGCTGCGTACAATACCCCAATTGGTGATACCCCTTTCCGGACCCTGCGTATGCGGGAGCTTTAGGGCACCGGGCTGCCCTTTTCTTTTTAAGCATAAAAGAGAAATCATATCCATTGTACAAATAAGACTACTTAAGCATATTCATACACATTGGGTTATGAAGTATCCTTAAAGGCTAAAGAAGAGGGGTAGCATCTATTATTTTTAAATAAGAATGATGTCATTGAGAAAAAAGAGGAGCATCTGGAGTAATTAATTATAAACAAATTATTTCAATTATTTACCAAAAATGAGGGGTTCCTGTAATGTTTCCACATATAACTACTGAGAATGATATGAATTACCTTGGAAACCCATGAGGATTCATAATCAGATCTGGACAAATGCCTTTTTCAGAAAATGGGAAGTCTTCCTGCTGGACAATTGTTCCGCAAACACCTTTCTGCCCATGTCTGCTACTGAATTTATCACCAAGCTAAGGTAACAAATACAGCCAGAGAAATCAATAAGCTACTTCAAATTAAGAACACAACCTCACAATAAACCGAAATGTTTTTACCTCAGGCCTCCGAGTGTGACGGGTTAGAAATTTGATACACATGTTGCTATCCTTATCATTGCAAAGAGCTACTTTATCAACCACTTCACCTCCATGACATTTATTGAATGTTGAATAATTAGGCCGATATGCACTGTATATAAAGAAAACTTTTAGTAAAAACATGAAAAATATATTTAACACAAACATATCCACAGTTAAATTTAAATGTTAATAAAACAAACCTATCAGGCAAGTTAGTTGACGACACTTTATTCTGTGTTTCAGTTGGTGATTTCTTGTTGATATAAATGTCAGTTGGCCTAATAATTTCGCCAGGTGAAGCAATCCCATCATCATCAAGTATCTAGAGGAAGCAAGAAAACAAGAATAAAAAATATTTACTTTCTGAGAACAGATTTAGGGATTAGACAATGTATTTAATCTCATCAATAAAGTCAGACCACACAAGGAAATTGGGAAACTAAAAAACGAAGAATTTTGCAAAGAAATTCGGAAACTAGTAAATAAAGGAAAGAAGAACTTCCCAACAAAGAAGAGTAGGATTTGCTAACATAAAAAAGTGTCCATATAAATTCATAACTGCTTATGGAGAATCCGCACAAATGAGCTTCTGAATAAGTTAAAGACTAAAGTGCATAGATTTGTGTGGGAAGCTATGATTCTCACTATGATTAATTAAGGCGGTTTTTGAACAACTTGTCTTCTAACTTATAGCTTCCCACAGGAATTAATCATAGCTTCCCACACAATTAATCATAGTGAGAATACATTCAAATCATTTATGCAAAATTGCAAGCTAATTTAGGAAATACAATAACAGCGCCTATATAATCAAAATCCTACAATTGAGGGAGTTTTCCTAATATATTACTCCCTCCGTCCCAGTTCAATTGAGCCAGTAGACCATTTCACACAGATTAAGAAAAGTGTATAAATGAAAGAGAGAGAGAACAATGTTTTTGAGTGCCTTTGTCAAGTATTGATGCATTCTTCTTTATCATAAATGTAAAGTAGAATATATTGAATTGGGAGTGGTGAAAGTAGTATTAATTAGAGTTATAATTGGAAAAAAGTAATTAATGTTGTATTGAAAAGTGATTCCTGAGACAATATTTTTTTACAAATGGCTCAGTTATTATGGGACAGAGGGAGTAACAAATGCAAACAAGGAAGCATTCATTAGACACGGTTTATGACATTTCTTGTATATGCACACATTTTATTAAAAAGTATAAGAAACATTCAATACATATGTAACATTGATTAAATGTTAATTACTGTGTAGACCAAAGGCATATCACCTGCATATTGCCTAAAGCTCTATCGGGCCTTTCTATTCGATCTTCAGTGCCATTTGAATACTTTTGTCGGACAGCGGCATACCTAAACATTCAAGAACATTAAGATTGACATTGCTACCTTAAAAACGTATCAATGAAATATGTTGCAACCAGAGAAGTAAAATCACAAAATAAAATAGCATACCTTTTCATAACTATACAACGACCAAAGCCTCGATCAAGAGATGATTTGTTCATGACAATTGCATCCTCAATATCATAACCACTGTAGCTCATGACAGCTACAGTCGCATTCTGACCTGCTCCAAGCTTATCATATCCAACCTAAAAGACTATAGATTAATACGAGCCCTTGACTCAATGAAAAATAAAACAATGGAAACATTACTAACCAGCTCAATTGATTTTGTTGTTAGCAAAGGTCGTTGAGGATAAACCAGTAGATAAAGTAAGGTGTCCATCCGTCGGAGCTAAAAACCCAAATTTAAACTTTATCACTAAGCATGGAATATGGAAGTTTATCTACTGGAACAAGCATGCTCTACCAAAAAAAAATATCATAGTGCAGCAACATAATTACACTACACACGAAATGCAAGAAGAAGAAACAGTTGCAAGCAATGTAGTCAAACATGAAATTCTAAGGAGGTTCGGTAGGCCGGTGAAAGATCGTAAACACGAGGATTGTAAGACGGTTCATAAGATCCTACTCAATGGCAAAATTGTAACTTCACATATATTACACACAAAAACATAAAAATTAGGCAAAATTACTCAAGGGGGTTCTTTATATCATTTTTTTTGTAACACTTGGGTCCTTTATCTTTTTTTTTCCCCGTTTAGATCCTTTATTTTTTAGAAAGTACACAAGGTTAACCTAATTTCCATTTTTGGTCCAAAAATGCTGACATGGAGGCTGACTCATTATTTTAATTAATTTTTTATTAAAAAAAAACTTAAATAACATGAAAACAAAGAAAGAAAGAAATAAAGAAAAAATAATTCCGTCATCTTCTTCCTCTTTATCCTCTTTCCTTTTTAGGGTTCTTCAGATCCAAAAATTCCATCATCTTCTTCCAAATACACAACATCCAAACCTATAACTCATTGATATTCTTGCCTTAATTGAAAAACAATTTGATTTAACTGAGTTTTTTTTTGTTGAAAAAACCTAAACCACCTTCATCACACTAAAAATCAGAAACATAAAAACCCAAACCCAAATCAATGAAGTGCTACCAAATCAGCAAAATTAGTTGTGCCTGTTCTTGTTTCCTTTCATAATCAATGTTTGAACCTTTTCCCTCAAACCCAAATAAACAAGATTAGTTTCATCCAAAAATTCTAACAAAGCATCAAAACAACAATTCATGAACAGATTCTGTGAAGTTGAGAACGAATTGTAGGGGAATTTAAACAACGATAATTGGGGCAAAAACTTCTCTTCTACAACGACGATTGGGTTCAGACAAGATTTGGATTCATAATTTTCTTTTAATAGCTATTTACACAATATAGCAAATAATTTTGTCAACTTGAAACACTAGTTTGTTTGGATTGGTTATCTCTTCCGCTGAAAATAAAATAAATTTTAGATTTTTAGGATTCGGTTTCTGGGTTTTAGGTTGTGTGTATGAGGTTTCTGGATTGAGGATGAAGATAAAGGGGGAAGATGAGTTTTTGACTGAAAAGACTAAGTTCATAAAACGAGCGCTGGGACGTAGAAACGTATGACCCTACGTCCCATGGCAGATCAAACGTGCTTCATTTTAATGTAGGGGCGTTTTTTGTGCATCTGTGGTCAGAGTCGAAATTTTTTGTCCAGGAAACCCTAAATGACGACCCATACTATTGTTCACTGGAATCCACTGCTCACCCATTCCCACCGGTGCCGTCTAGCCGTCGTTCATCCCCTCTCTATTCTCACTGAACCATGTTTCACCATTTTCCTCTGTTTCACCTCTCTCTCTGTTTCACACTTTTTCTCTGTTTTTACTAAAACTATCAACTCTTTCATCTCTCAAACATGGGATTGAATAATGTCTTCGATGCCTAGACTTGTTTCTATGGATTGTGTGTTTTGAACTGCTTATTTGAACTTAGTCTTTTGAGTACTTATGAACTTAGTCTTTTGAGTCAAGTTACTTCATGAACTCGAAATAAAAACCTAAAATTGTATTAGAGGCTATCAATTTGGGCCACCCACCAAGCCCAATAGTGTTGGACGTGAGGGGGTGTATTAGGAAAACCCAAGTCCTACATTGAAAAATAACAAGACCTGTAAATAGTTAGGCCTAATTTTAAAACTAACATCACGTCCTCGTGTAATCTATTTTTCTTAGACATATATTCATTTGTAAATTTGTGCACGACTGTAAAAGCTTTTAGGTTAATGTTAGATACATTACTATTACATCACCTCTACAATAGCACAACTAGCATACAATGCAAACAATCACCCCCTCTAACTTCGCAATAATCAAAATAAAAATCAATAGAACATATACCTTGTCAAACCTTCAAGCACAAATAATTTCTTATGTGGGGACATATATAGGATAACAAACACTTACGGCCATTAAATTTAAGAGCTTAAGATTCCAGGCAATGAAGTGCGCAATAACATAGAAGTTATTACTTCAAAATTGAAGCAACTCAATTGAAATTCATGCTGTATATCATTTTGAAAAGAGACCATGTGATTCAGGTATATTAAAAAACAATATTCTCAGACATGAACTTATATGTTTGTATTTAATATCATACACACACTAAAGAATGAAGTTATTAAATACTGACTCATTAAAAATAGAAATCTAAATTTAATAAATTTGTTTAGAAATATTCGGATCAAGTTTGAAGATCATTCAATAGTAGTGTTTAAGCTACATAAACAACAAACTGTTTACTTGCCTGGTTATATGCTATATTTCCCATGGCTTGCTTTCCCATTGCACACTACAGTAAACAAAACAAAAGTTATTTCAAGTGCGGAATTGAGCACCATCTATGCATAAGGGTTCTCAATATCTCAGTTACTGCCTTAAACCCAAAGGGGGGCATGAAGGGACAACCTGATATGTGTTTCTGGGAGATTGATTATGATGAGGATATGGAATTAATCCCGCGCAAACTCCTAAGATAGTGAAGGGCTCAATCTCAATATGAGTAGTTTCTGGTGTCGCATCTTTTTCATATAAAGCAATCTATAAAAAAAAATAAGCAGCTGACGTCAAAAAGGATTTCAAGGACAAAAGAAGCTAGATGTAGTTTAGAGCAACACATACCAAAGCATTGTTTTCCTCATTAACATCAAGATACTCAATCAAGCCATTGCGTAAAAAGTCACGAAATGTGCACACTCCATCCTGAAAGCACATTTGAATTAATATTCTAATAAACAGCTTCCAGTCTCTATTAAGATAAAAGCATATGATGTGATTACCTTTAACTCTTTCATATGATGAGCTTTGACTCTTGATATTCCCTTGTCAGCAATGACGAGAGGACGGCAAACTCTACCACCATCCGAAGCTAAGTAAACACAACACTGAAAACATGTTTTTGTCTATTAATACCGATTTCAATCCCACACCCTTCTAACATTACAATAGTTGAAGAAAGCACAATAAGTATAGATTTTAAGTAACACATAGCTACTGGCAATGGAAAACAATTGTTGTAAATATAGGCAGAATCGCATTTGTAATTATTAAGAGCATAATAATTGCAATAATCAGCATTAGTGTATTTATAGTTTCCTTAGTTCTTGATCTAGCATTGCATAGAATTGGTCTATATATTCTATTAGAGCTTGTACACTTCAACTCATTCAATAGTATTCGAAGTTTCGCTTTCAGCAATAAAAGTAGAGTGAAATCGTATATTCCTGGCATTCACTATGCATGAATACAAAAGTTAAATTTAAATTTTTTTCAATAGAACAACAATGCTTATCTTAGAAATCGTGGTTGGACCTAACACAACCCCACAAAACCGGCTTGTGAGGATTGCCCCCACTTATAAACACATTGTCAGACCATGTCCTATCCGATGTGGAACTCTTAACACACCCCCTCACGACCAGCACTATTGGGCTTGGTTCGTGGACATAAATGGTGGGTGGCTCGATAGCGGAAACCAGATAGCAGGTGACCCAATGGATCTTGGAGAGGCTCTGATACCATCTTAGAAATCGTGGTCAAATAACACCAAAAAAAAACCACCATTTCTAAGATGGTATCAGAGCCTCTCCAAGATCCATTGGGCCACCTGCTATCAGGTTTCCGCTATCGGACCACCCACCATTTATGTCCACGAACCAAGCCCAATAGTGCTGGTCGTGAGGGGGTGTGTTAAGAGTCCCACATCGGATAGGACATGGCCTAACAATGTGTTTATAAGTGGGGGCAATCCTCACCTCACAAGCCGGTTTTGTGGGGTTGTGTTAGGCCCAACCACCATTTCTAAGAGCTTACAAGCAAAAACACTATTACCATATTTTTAAATATGAAACACAAATTGAAACATCCACCAAATAAGAGAATTCACCAACCAATAAAAAATTATTGAACTAGAAAACAGGAGATAGTATAAAGTATGAAACATCAAGAGAAAGGGGGAAAGAATCAAATGCAACAGAACTATTCACCTGCTTTTCATTGACATAGACACTCACAAACTCGCCAATTAGACAAGCTCTCCGCAACTTTCTCATTGCAGTAGCAAAACGCTTGAACAATAAATGAGATATAATTATGAACACATATTTGAATAAAAATAATAAATAAATATGATAAAGACAGGCCAATAATACCTGTGGTCTCCTGTGCTTGCCAAGGATCATACCATTAAAAATGACAAGAAAGGAATTGGGTGTATGAAGCTCTTCTCCAGAGAGATGTTCCATGTTTTCAACACCCAAAAGATAGCACTGTAATAGGAGTAATATAACACAAAAATGAAAAACGCCTGAAAAAAACAATACTGTATATGGAATCATGTTTTATCTTACATCTATTTTGAACAATACACATTAAATTGAAGAATAATAACTGGTCAAATAATAAAAAAAAGAAGTTTTATGACGATAGAAGAGGAAGAAAAAACTGGAGAGGCCAAAAAAAGCAATACTGATGTTCAATCTCTCTCTCTCTCTCTCTCTCTCTCTATCAGTGAGAGAGTCCCTTGAAATACCCAAGGAAAGAACATCGAAGAGTGAGACACAATCCTATTTAGACAAGTAGATAAATAACAAGATAAAAACCAGCTTATGTTTGTCAATGACTAGCCCTTGCAAGCACACAGAACGTAGCTGCATCAAAGCACTATAAAAACCATCCATGGCCAAAGAATACAAAATCTTTACTTTAAAAGCATGACAAGTTAGTCAAATCCAGAGATGCTTTAACCCCTAGACTCAGTGGTATGTTATACGAAACATAAGTTTGACGGAAATAAATCAACCAACAAGATGTACCCCCACAGAGGATGCTAGAAGCCCAATATTGAGAGCTTGATAAGGCCAGCTTGAAGCGAGGGGTAAAAATTTCTTTCTAGGTCCCATCTATCTACACTTTCCTTGCGAAACTCAGTACGTGCCTATGGGGAGAAATATTTGCCAAACACCTAAGGAGAAAATTAAGCAAGGCATTGGCAGCAAACCGGGCAAACAAACTAACTCTCAAATAAAAGGGTTGTGAAAAGAATTCTGCTCTTCTCCCATCAAAAATTGTTCACTCCCAACCAAACTTACGTGAGTTAACTCATGCAGGATTTATAACCTACGTGAGTTAACTCATGCATGGTTTATAACCAGCGTGATTTAACTCACAGCGTGACTTAAGTCACGCAGGGGTATTTTCGGAAGTTTGGTTGGGAGCGAGCAATTTTTGATGGGAGAAGAGCAGAATTCTTGTGAAAACTTGAGCTAAGCCACCTGAATTTGAAATTGGGCTAGATGTGCCCTGGGTTAGGCCCAAAGGTTTTTTGCCCTGAATAAGGCTATCCAAGACCCTCTTTTAATGAACCTAGTATATAATTCTTGTTTATCCGCTACTATTGTCATGTCACCCAGCTTAGTGTTTTGAAAGCAGTAAATCTCCACTTGCACGTCTCTGGTTTCTGGATCTATACACTGATTTCTTACTTCTTGTTTTTCAGCATGGTTTCCGCTGTGAGTATACATGGTAGTAATCTAGGGTTTTGCTGTCCTAAGCATTGACAACCTGTAAAGTGCTACACAGCACTAGTTAGTTTCTGACAGTTAAAATTATAACTTGTCTCATAATTAGTTAGAATGAGCGAAGGTTAGTTCCAAACTGAGTGAAGGTTAAGTCCTATATAAATACTTATAATCTGAACTATCCAGTTCAGTTTTGAAAATCAAATGAATGAAAATTCTCTATCAATTTCTCTCTCTTTCTTATCTCAGAGGAAGTATTCCCTTGATATTTTGGAGGAAACAAGTCTTATAGAAGATTGTAAACCAGTCAATACTCCTATGGATCCTAATGTAAAGCTCTTCCCTAACCAGGGGAAGCCCCATTTTGATCCAGTTAGATACCAAAGACTAGTGGGAAAGTTGAATTATCTCACCTTGACCAGACCAGACATATCTTTTCCAGTTAGCGTCGTAGGTCAGTTCCTTAACTCTCCTTGTCTAAATCATTGGAATGCAGTGGTTCGAATACCTAAGTACATCAAAAGAGCAGCTGGAAATTGACTTGTTTTCCCTGATAGAGGCCACCCAAATATTGTTGGGTATTCAGATGCTGATTGGGCAGGAGATGTGAGTGATAGGGATATTGCATTTTTGCGGGCAGAAATCTAATTTCATGGAAGAGTTGTTGCCCGGTCGATTACAGAAGCAGAGTATCGAGCTTTGGCTTATACTACACGTGAGCTTGTTGGTTGAATCATTTACTGCATGAATTACATTTTTGTGAGCTTGGTCAAATGGAACTTGTATGTCATAGTCAATCAGCTTTACACCTCTCTTCCAATCCAGTTATCCTCACTAAAACCTCCTTTGTCAATCCCAGGGATCAACTCGCTTATATCTATACTAAATTTCTATGGATTCCTCGAATAATTACATATGTGACAAGATGGATGCATATGATGTATATGCACCACCTTGAGGGGGAGTGTTGAGATGTTGAAAAGTTGTGACTGTTTAGTTTTATCTTCACTATTTCTTGTATTGATTAATCTTCACTATTATTTGGGGATTAACTGGAAGACTCCTGCCGATATAAATGTACATTCTCCCCATATAATATGAAATAATAAAACATATTTTCAGTCTTAAGAATCACTATGCTATACACGTAAAGACTCAACAGCCAATTGTAACGACCAGTGTGAGGGTGATAATGCCACCATGAGTGAAATAGAGTGAGATAGGAGAAGTGTGCCCAAATGTAGTTATGATGCTTTAAAATTGCAAAGTCCATAAAATAACCCAATCAAAAAGCCCTAATGTTTGCTATAAGGGTTTTTGGAATTTTTTAATCTTTGATGTCATTATGAGGGGTGGCAATTTAGTAGCTGCCATAACCACCACACTAACTGCACTGCTACTGCATGTCCTATAGTGGTCAGGGGCTTTTATAGCGAGCTATTGACAACACTGCATGGTTATAATTAATTACATTGAATCGAAATTAAGTCATAATGAAAAGAGTGAAGAGTTCATAAATCTCACTGTCTGGATAGAACACCAATAAATTGCTCACAAAACAGCCATACTATTAATCCATGTTTTTCCCTAGTAAATCACACAACAATGCCATAATTCCCAAATTTGTCCTTTAGGTGTTCAATTAATATATATGGTTAAACAAGCAAGTCATTACAGGCTATAGTAGCTAATCACAGCTACTTATACTAATAAACAATAAATTTGAAAAGATTTCATCATCCTGTGACATCAAACACATAAAACGTACCAGAGAAATCAGGGGGCCCTCCTCTTCATCAGTAGTGACATGAGTCATCAAAGCCAGGTTCTTTACTAGTCCACAAGATTCACCTTCAGGAGTATCACAGGGACAAAGCATGCCCCACTACGGCAAAGACGAATTAAAAAAAGAAGGTATAAGTTCATAAATGAATACATTTTTTTAAAATTTAGCATAAAAGGCCTAGGCAACATAAGAGTACAACAGCAATAAAGCTTTTAGGTCAGCTTCAAGGATCAAACAATGTCATCCTGTTCTATCCAAAAACCAATGCAACATAAGAATGATATGTCAAGAAGGTTCGCAACTGGATTTCAGCTTACCTGGCTAGGCTGCAAAGCTCTAGGGCCACTTACTTTCCTAGACTTCTCAAACTGTGGCTGGACTCTTGTCATTTGGCCCAAAGCACTTATAAAGGATAACCTCTGTAGCACCTGAAAAACAAAATCCATTAGAAGAAATATTTGGAGATAAAAAGGGAACATTAGAAAAGGAAACAGTACACAACCTGTGTTACTCCACTCTTGTGCATCTTGAACCTTTTAACGTCAAAATTACCAGTCGAGAGAGTCCTTTCCAAACCGGGAGTGATACAATCTCGATTAATAAGTTGCTATAAACACATCCAAAGAAACTATGTAAATTGAAATCCAGAGATGCTAAGATCAGGTTGGACTAACAAACCAACGACACCAAACATGAACATATAAGATGATGAAACCAGTGAAGTATGCCTTTCATGTGTACAAACAAGCCGCATTCAAAAGATTTACATTGATGAATATCAGAATAACATGAGTAAATAAATTTCTAGTGCCATCTAAACTTTGGAGCTTCCCAAGAAAAACGACTATCAAGATCAGAGACTTGCAGGTAAATTGCATTTCATATGTTTTCGTCAACTTCATCTGTGCTGAGCCGTGCATTACTGGTATCCAGCAAAAGTATATTTTCACTTGAGGCATGTTTTATCAGTAGACAATCAAAGATATGGAACAGAATTTTCAATAACTTGTGGGTTTTTTAGGAGGAACAACTTTAACTAGACACGGGAGGGAAATCTCATGCATAATAAGAATAAATAAATAAAGGAATCATCTTGGACACAAAAGTTCAAATAAATATGAGATGAATGACATGGAAAAAGAATTGAGCAAAAGGAACTCTTAAAGAGTGACCAGCTGGAGACTTCTGGACAGCTTCAGCAAGATTGGATTTGATTTAAGAATGTTTTGATTTAATTCATATGACGTTTGGTTAAAAGTATTAAAGATAGCTTTGTACCAAAAACCAAAAAATATATTAAAGAGAGCTTACAGTAAGAAAGTCAAACTTCCTAGCTTTGTCTGGCTTATCCAACAATTTGTCCACCGCAAACTTAATTTCAGTTGTCATCGACTTAAAAAGATCCTAAGAGAGAAAGAAGAATAAATAACTTGAAATCTGTGCAAAATATACTTGCAGAAGTGAAATGTATATTAAATTAAACAAGATAGTACCTCAAATAGAAGAGAGATAACTTGGCCAGATAACTCCAATCGTTTGTTTCCGACATAATCCTATGAATTTTTTTGAAAGAAACAGTTAGCTGATAGTAGCTATTGCCCAATGCCCACACATGCATACACAAATTTCTACACACACAAAGTACATGTTATATGGCTTTAACTTAGAACTGTATCAATTGTGCAGATGATCTTTCACAATAAAAGCACTAATTTGGATGGAAAATAAAGTGAGGTCGCCTCAGTTGTTAAGTTATGTTATTATAAAATAGCAAATCAGTTTTGCTGTATTCTTTCATTTCTAGGACTGATTTGAACATGATAATCATTTCACCTTCAAGGCGAAAATCAAAAGCTAATAGCAAAATATATTGTGGAAACACCTACAGAACTATGGAACTACCAAACTGTTGTACTTTTGTTCTATATTTTTTACCTATAAACAAAACTCTAAAGTAAAACGATACTCTCGACCTCATTCACAATAACCTAGGGTTTCTCTAAAATCCTTTAACCAAGAACACAATATCCAACCCAGGGCAATCCAAGATACCTGTTGAGAAACAGACCATCTCACCACAATCTCCAATTTTTGTTCTAAAAATGCTTTCGACTCCAATTTTGTTCCAACACCTCTTTTAAACCATTGGAAAGTTTCTACCAATAGTGATAGTGATAGGCTATAACCAAAAACTATGGCTATTGAGTAAATTGAGTTCCGGTAACCTAAGAATATTACATGTTAATGTAAAAATATGTAAACTCTGTGTGTATAATGAGATCACACACCTTGTATTTATAATGGTTTTACAATAGGTACATTGAATGCTGAATTAGTAAGCATTAGCCTAGGAAGTTGAATACTCTAGGAGTAATAACAACCAATCTAGGAAGTTGTACAATTAAAGGGATATCTAAAGATTCTTAACTTTAACAGTTTAAAAGAAGATACTACCTTGTCATCCATCGCATCCTTATTTAGAATTGCATCCATTATGCGTCTTATCATAACAGCCACATATATACATTTCGGCCGAAAACTATATCCGTGCACCTAACAACAATAAAAGAAGCAGCTAATCAGACCAAACCTAACACAGCTAAGGCAAGTTACATGTATTACAACAGAATAAAATCACGTTGTACAATGATGAAACTTTCAGGAAAAAAAAAACACCCTTAATGACTCAAAATATGCTTATAATTCAAAGAAAACTTACCGGCACATTTGCAAGAAATGTTTCTCTTAGGATGTTAAATGCTTGTCTTTCCTACATAAAAGGTTCAAATAACAAGTCAGAAAATTGTCGAGGAAAAAACAAAAATATATACATTATTTTATACAGAATGAGAATGCATAAATAAACAATATTATGACATGGAGGGAGAGAGAGAGAGAGAGAGAGAGAGAGAGAGAGAGCGGGAGAGAGATTTGAAACCTTTGGAGGTTGCATGTTTGCAGGCACGAGACGTTTTACCTGATATGCACACATGCCATTAGCAATTAGAAACAATACTAAAATATTAAGTATATGTATGTAAATTTAGAAACAGAAATATATCATTAAAATCGGAAGCTGCCAATAAAGTATAATTATCAGTACATTACTTAACAAGTTTGCACATAACTTATTCTGCAAACTAAACTATATAGAAGGTCTTAAGTAACTTGTTTAAAGGAATTATTCACGTAAGAGAAGAAAACAAACCATAGAATAAGAAACCTTCTTATAACAAGACATTAAGAAACAAATATTAGCTCAAAAGAACCCTACAATTCCGTTGTAAATCAGTTGGAACAAACAATTCAAGCTCAGGGATGAACGAACACACAGATGGAAAGGAAAAAAGCAACTTTAACCCATAAGTATGAGGTAAGACATCTCTCATGATAACCTCGGAACTTTGCTCCAACAGTAGGAACCAAAGCACAGCAAAACAAGCACTCTTCTTTCCCTCTATAATGTGTGGAGAAAAAACCATCCAAGAGGCCGGTCAAAATAAATCCTTTTCAGCAAGTCAAAAATCACATTGAGATTATCTTTAGCAGAAATTGTTTCCCTTTATCCTCTGGACAGATTTATGGCTTCATGTTTTTCATTTGGACATATTTGATTCCTATAATACAGCGATATTCTAAGCAGTCAGTTACTTCAGGGAGAGGAGTCACGACTGTAAATAAGGAAGCGTTTTATTTATTTATTTTGGCAAATCATGTGCCGATGAAATAAGGAAGCCTGTGAAGAACAGGAACACAGAAAATATGTCCCTTGGCCTTTGCATAGACAAACGATTTTCTAATTACAATTGTGTGTCCCCAATTTTGAAAGGGAACGAATCTCGCCAACAAAAGCATCAAATTCAATTGGATGAAAGAAAGAAAATAAAAAGTATGAGATTGTGAACAAAATGGAAGATGCAACAGTAAGGGAATATACGACGGTGTAATGGTCAAGTTCGTATTTTTGTTGGCGAAGCAAAGAGGCGGTGGTGTAGCAGGCATAATAGGTATCTTATATTTAATTGTCTAAGGCCCACTTTGAGTCATCCAAAGAGGGAAACTAGAAGGGGGGGGAGTTACCGGAAAGAGAAAGAGAGTTTGTTATACAGGGTGGAGGAGAGGCAATTGAGAAATTTTAAAGAATTTAGAATTCTAGGTAATTCAAATGATTCAATTAAATTGACTTCATTTCTAAATATTTTTGTTTGGATGGAGTAATTAAACATTTCATTGTCATCAGTTTTAGGCAACTTTTATAATTTTTTATTTTTTGGGCCAAATTTTAAATTCGGGGTCAATTTGCAAAATCCGGAAAAATTGAGGGGTAGATTTACAATTTCCAAAAAAAGGGGTCCAATTACAAATATTTGGAAATTTATTGGAGTCAATTTGAAAATTTAGGAAAATTTGAGGACTAAAATGCAAAATTTGAAAATTTATAAGAATGGAGAAATTTGAAATTCTTAGCTTTTGTGTGAAATTCTCTAAATTTAACTTGAACAAAATACTTCATGACTTTTCATCATTTTGAAAATTATCTAAATTATTATCCAAACAATGGAATTCACCAAATAGTATTTGAATTCCCTCATCCAAACACACTCTTTAGAGGGAGAATTATTTCCTCTCTAAGGAGCTTTGCTCTGGGATTACAGGGGTTAATTTTCTGTAATATATTTTTCTTTTCGACCAATAATACTAGTTTTCTTTTCTCTCTTAATTCAGGTTCCTATCAAGGCAGCAGCTACCAGGAAGGGTATTAGAGATTTGAATATAAAAAAAAAGTGTCGAGAATACATATTTAGATCAGTCAAATCTCAAGATTGAATTTTTAAAAAGTATATGGGCACTGTGGCGTGTGCCACATGTAGCACTCATGCATGCTAAATTGGCCTAATAGTTATAATCAAAAGAAGAAGAAGAAAAGTTATACGAGCCTGTTTGGTGCGCAGGATAAGGAGACAGGATATGATTAAAATATCCTATCCTGACTCAATCCGTTGTTTGATGCACCAACAGGAAATGATAAGTTTAACCTATTTCTAATCCTATCCTACTTATCCTTTGTTATTTTAATCCTTAATTTTTGGTGGGTTACAAACCTGATAGCATAACATTATCAAACGCGTGTTTACTGTTTCCTTCAAAACCCTTCTTTGACTCCCACCCTAAGCAATTCTTCTCCACCGTTTTTTTTCTTCTTTTGTTTCTGCTGCTTCTTTCCCACCCTCTGCAACAACAGTTATTCTATTTCCTGTGCATTTCATTTTAACAATTCACTTTATTTGTGTGTTTCGATCTTTTTTTTTTGTTTCAATTTTTTTTTCTAATCTTTTTCTTTCTTGTTGTGCTTCGATTACGTTCAGAACCCAATCGATACTAGGCCTTCTTGTTACTTATTTATTCTTTAATTTATGTAAATCTAAATGTTACTTGTTCCTTCTAAAATTGCTACACTGTATGGCGTTTCTTCAATCTCTTGTTACAATTGCTACCATGGTGATCGAGTTTTCAAGAATAATTGCTACTATGGTGGGTGGTATTTGAAGAAGATAATTCACGACCCTACTTTACTCAATTACTTATACATTATTAAAAATTATTAAAGTTTAATTTTAAAAAAATCTAAATATAATTTTATCACTTTTTTTAGAGTAATTTTATCGTTTAAGTATAATATATATCATATCATGTCAATATTGCACCAAACACATGATAGGATTAAATAATGCTACCATCTTTCTTATCATGTGTTAACCAAACATGGGATATGATAAGTGTTTATCATGTTACTATCCTATCATGTCATTATCCAGTTCCTTATCATATCCTATCTCTATCCTATCATGTGCACCAAACGGGCCCTAAGAATAGAATGGGTTATATATAAAATATGGCCCCAGAACAATGCCCTCCTACTAATGTACTGACTACTGAACTAAAAAAAAAAAGGAATGAACAACACTTTAGAACAATTACAGGGAAAATCTTCTTTTCCCCAAAATTCTTTCTACTACACCTGCAGGAAAAAACCCGTTGAATATGACAAAGAGGATCCCATTAAACAGTGCCACAAAAGTCCCACGAAGGAGAAAATGGGATGCATGAAAGGACGATGGCCGAGGGATAGAGGTTTGCACGAAGGAGGAATGGATTCCGGGTTTTTTAACCAAAGAAAAATTGATCTTTAGCAACTGAATCATGGAACCCACAAGCAAATCCAGTTTCATTGCATCTTGTTTGGGATCATAAAACTTGCAAGAGTACACAAACTTACGTGCTTGAATGGAGATGCAACCATTCACATCAAATTGGAAGTTTTCCTGACACAAGATCACTCTACCCCTTAAAAATCACACAATACTACGATCTGAATCTCAATTTTGACTACCATATGTCTATATAATGTAAATTACCATATGTCTATATATGTCTTTATTTTAAGTTGGTATTTGTTAGGATGGATCATTAGGACAGAAGGACAACAGCTGGTCGATTAGCTAGTTAGACCATTTAGTTAGATAGTGAGTTAGTTGGTTAGAAGGCATTAGGATTGGAAGGTAATACATAGGAGAGATCAGAATTGAAAGACAAATATTGTAATTAGATAAATTTTGTGTGAACGGAGAAATCCTTGGTGAATGGGGGGAATAAGAAAGAACAACTTACCGCCTTTGAATCAAGGTAGTCCAATGCTTGGGCTTGTGTAAATATACCAATTTTTGTACATTCCTGATTAGAGGGAAAAAATATTTAACAGATCACAGATAGCATAAATAATAATACAAAATGCTTTGTTAAGCTAAAAAAGCAGATACAAGCCACTAGCGTCTACGATCCTTTTACAATTTAATGTGTGCAAAATAATTTTTATATTTGCCAAAGGAGGCACTTGGAAGAGCTTATCTATAACTTATCTGAAGATATCTCATAACATAAGCGTCTACCATCCTTTTACAATTTAATGTGTGCAAAATAATTTTTATATTTGACAAAGGAGGCACTTGGAAGAGCTTAACTATAACTTATCTGAAGATATCTCATAACATAAGTATTCATGTTGATGTTTGGAAATACTTATGTCCATCTTGTCAAAAAACATTGTCCATAAGTTGTTTTAGGCTTTTAGCTTATTACAATAATTGTCATAGCTTAATAATAAGTGCTTAGTTTAAGCTCCCTAAAATTGTTGAATGAATGAGACCTAAATAAGTTGTTTATCCTAACGCATCCATAGCCAAATATACATTTCAATTACCTCAATGGATGGCATTAGTAGAAAACTGTAACGAGGATCTCTTCCAATCAACTGTACAACTTCTTGATCGTGCTCCATCCCCATAGCTTTCATTACAACCATAAGAGGAACCTATTGGATATAATAAGATTTTTTTTTTACCAAAACCTAATTATAATGCAATTGATGGGCTAAAGATGACAACGACAACAACTAAGCCTTGTCCTACTAAGTGGGCTAAAGATGAATAAGACAAAATGAAAAAGGCCAAGGGAAAACCTTTTTTGGAAATTGATTCAATTCTAACCACAACTTCTCCTTTTCCATCAAAATGGTAGTTTTTGTTTTTACTTTGTCTGTGCTGCTTGTAACAGATGCAGTAATGCTGAAAGCCAAAAGAGAAACCAAAATATACTTCTTTATTTTTTTGTGAACTAACCAAAATATACTTCAGAACAGTATGAAATAGGACAATCGGTAATCTAATCTAACATAGAGGGATAAACGCACAACCAACCAAATACAAAACTAAAATAATTTACTCAATAACTTTTTAGATAGAGAAAAGAAAACTTATTTGACAAAAAAGTGGAGAAATACCACTTGTGGAAGAATAATATAACCACCAACAAAATAACCAAAAACAATGAATGCATCCCATTGAAACAGCAACTCATATTAACCAACAAGGATTTAAATTTTTACAATTACAATAAAAATGAAATTTCAATGGCCAGCAAAACAGTACTCACAGATCTACATGGGGCAACTTTCCTGAAGCTGCTGCTTATCATGCCTATTGTTTAAGAACAGATAACCCAAATATTCTCTTCTTTAACAAGATTATAAACCGAAGTTACTACTGAGGAGCAAAGTTCTCTTTCGGTTCAACCTCACAAAAAATCCTAAATAAATTTAAATTCTAGATAAATCCTGATTAAACACACTGTTAAAGAGTCTCACATTGGATAAGAGATGGCATGAACAAGTGTTTATAAGTGGGGACAATCTTCACCTCACAAGCTGGTTTTATGGGGCTGTGTACGACCCAACCACAATTTCTAAGATGGTATCAAAGCTTGATTCAAGATCCATTGAGCCAACTGCTATCAAGTTTCCTGATGGGCCACCTGCTATCAGGTTTCCGCTATCACGCCACCCACCATTTATATGCACGCACCAAGCCCAATAATGATGGGCGTGAAGGAGTGTTTAAAGAATCCCACATCGGATAAGAGATGGCCTGGACAAAGTGTTTATAAGTGGGGGCAATCCTCACCTCACAAGCCGGTTTTGTACCCAACCACAGTTTCTAAGACACAATCAGAATAAAAATTAAAATTTCTTTACACTAGATTTTTTAGCAAACCCAAAATCTCTTAAAATAACGAATGTTTCAATATCCTATGTCCTTAAAAAAATACCATCACAATTATAAATCAAAATAGTACACTTGTCTAAATTGCTAATCTATTCTGCAACACTTATCTTTTAGGGATAAAAGTAGAGAGTTCACATAGAGATAGAAGAGGAGCACCGAGCACAAAGGAGTAATTAGCAATCACCGAATGACACAGGAAGAAAATAAATTTACAGACGGCTATAGCTTCAAAAGAGGAATTTCAAGCTTCTCAAAGGCTACAAAAAACAAAAATAAAAAGCACTGGCAGATGTTGTTTTTCTCCTTGTACGGCATTGTTTTGTTTTGTTGTTAATTCTGGAGGATTCTCTTAATTGTTTTCGGTTTTGTTATATAAAATACAAGATGTAAACAATTTATTATTAAAATATATTTCATTATTTCCTCACTGGCACTTGGATGTTCCCAAGAACCCATGCTAGAGCCAGCCTAACCAAAAAGGAAGATACCAAAAAATGAACCTTAAGATCATTCTGAAAACGCTACAATACTAAATGTGAGAAAACATCTAAAGCATTTCTTACTTGCTTACCAGGTATGATAAAATGTGAAGTAAAAAGAGGACAACAATCATAAATGTACTCATGTCATGCCGGTGTGTAAATGCATAATAAAAAGATGAAGAATAAGCCTTCATCATGCCAGAAAGAATTACTTACTTTTTTTTCTTGTCCGTGTCTATAATTATTCTATTCTTCGAAAGTTGTTCTTGTATTAAAATTACCTGAAACAAATCCGTGGGAATTTTATGTAAATAAAAAAAATTGAAAACTATCTAAATGAAAATAAAAGGAGTCATGTTTAGAGGAGATGGGAAAACAAAAACAAAAACAAAATACACTATCAGGGATTCTTATGTATAACACCTGATCTCATGCAAGTTCAACAAGTCAATGAAAAATGTATATCATTTACTTCTGACACTATTTCTTTAACAATTCAACAAATAACTAAAATTAATTTTTTTTCCCAAGTCAGTAGGCCTTGAGCAGAATAAATATCAGCCAGCATTTCTAACATTGAGAAGTATTTTAAATTAGAATATCACCTTCTCATTCCCTTTGACTACAAAATATCCTCCAGGATCAAGGGGACACTCGCCTGATCAAAGAAAAACTGAAGATAAGATTTTGTTTAAAATAATAAGAAATGCAAAAGATTAATAAAACAATTAAATGAATAAAATGAACCAAGTTTTGCAAGCTCAGCTTCATCTCTATTAGACAAAACACAACAACAACTCCGCAACATAATAGGCAATCTTCCAATTAAAACATCGGTCTGCGGAAAAAAAAAATTGCTTCAGTTAATAAAAGATATCTTTGTCAAATTCAGATAATATAATAATGGGGGTCAATTACCTTTGGCACTCTAATTTTGTTATCTGGACTTCCCTGAGTGTATTCAACGTCGACATATATCGGAGCATCATACCTTTATATTGGACAAAATAAAGCATAATTCACAGCAAGTTAGGCACAACAAAAAAAGTGGCATTTGGTCTGACTATAACTTCGAATCAGTAGTATAAGTAAACTAAAGAAATTAAAATAACATTGAACTTAAGAAGCAAATTATGAGAATGCTTTTGACCATTATTAGAATTCTATCAATAGCTCAGCAGTATCCAATTAAAAACATTAGATATGGTTCCAAGGAAAACGATTCCTACGTTCGGTCAGATAGTCGGCATGTCTGTGGGGTAACTAACTCAAGGATACCATCTCTTGTTATTGACGGTTGACCAATTCTGACATTCAAAAACCTGCAGAATGGGTCATGTTGTACATTAGAAGCACATCAGTAAAACAACATAAAGTGGTTCAAGCCAGCCTCTCAAGAATAAAGAACAACTGAAAAAGTCAGCTTCAATTCAAATTAACTATCATGATTTATCAAAATGAACATATTAAAAAAATAAGAGGAGTTTTTCCAAATTAACTATATCGCCACTATTTGACAACATTTTGTACTAAATAGCGTATTGTGGAACAATAGCAGTTTTTCCAAATTCCGCTGCTCAGTAACTACAAATTAACAGCATTGATCAGTATAATTTTGTTGGAAATGAATAAGTGAAAATGATTTTTGAAAACTCGTTTGAAATATGCGAATTAAGTTGAGAAACATTAAAACAAACACAACACAGGCATGATAGAAGTTAGAACCCATACTTTAGTTCAATATGCGGGTACCGAGAGGCTTTGATAAGACAATTAGCACGAACAATTTTCTTGATATCGGTGTTAACAAAATAGTTAAAAGAATCTAAATGTTGCTTCACCAATCCTCTAACCTAGAAAAACGAAATGAGTGAAGATTAGTGAAAAAATTAATGACAGAAGCAACGATGATTGATGAATGAGTTGTTTAATTACCTTGAGGAATTCGGGAACAAGTTGAAATTTGTCGACAGAGGATTTTACAGGAGCGGTTAGAGATTCTTTATCCATCATTGAATCAACGAAGAAGAATGGCGGTGAGAAAGAGAATGAAGGGAAAACGGTGAAAATGAAGGTGGCGGCACGTTGTACAGTACTGAAGAACTGCAGTTGGAACTATAAACTGGCAAGTACATCTAAAACCCACGCACACTTGATATATTAGTATTGCGTAACGATACCCAATTCATGAGTTTTTTTTTTTAATTGTATAAGACTGTTTAATTTTTTTTTATTACATGATAAAATTTTAAATTATTACAAAATGTACTCAACTGCAAGAGTTTTTGTTATCTCTGTTTACCGTGTGATTACATACAATTGATCTAATGTCAACGTACATCTGAACACATCTCTTATACTTTATATACCCCACACTAATTTCATAGTGGTTCTTAAGATGAAAACTCACGCATTGACCTTCAGTTGAGTTGTAGATGGAAAATTTTGGAGATAGAAACCAGTTCATTGAGTACATATGCCAAGTTGTGATCACCTTGAGGAACTCGGTGTCGATCTATCAAGTTCATGTTGTGTCAAGTGTCCATGCTTCGTAGCTAATGAGTTAGGTAATAAGTTACTTGTAAAACAAGTCAACACAATAAAAGTATTTTTAGGTAAGATGCTTTTTTAACTCCGTATTTGAAGGAAGGACCGACTAATTTGGGAGTCTAAATTTACTTTATTTATCTACCTCAATTAAGTGCCCAATTAATAAGTTGAACTCGCTCATGAGTTCCACTAATATATAATTTGTGTATGTCTCTCACATAAATAGAGATAGATAAATGGAACCGATTCAGACCACTCATTTAGAGATCAATCTCATTGTTCACTAATGGGAGTCCCAATTGAATCCATAATATAACCCTGTATTAACGGGTTGATAAGTCCTTGCAGCAATCAAAGTGTTAACTTTATCTTATCCACAAGGACTCGCGTATATCTCAATTATAGCGTAGATTCTATGATTTTAAGGTAGGATTTTGAGATTGTTTATTGCAAATATTTATATAATTAGATAGTTGTCCGAAAGAAACTATCAAAAATGCTTTCGTCCTTACAATAGTGATTACGTTTAAGCATTAGTTGTTAATTCTATTTATTAATTTTAGTTTTAAGGTTGCACTCCTACAATCATTTTAAATTAGTGTATACCATTATAACTATCTTTGAGAGACTATCCAAAAAAATCTTAGCAAGTTCCAATCCAGCTTATTTTAGAATTGCAATATTAGTTTTTTGATGTGGTGCAAATAAAATCTCATATGACATCTTCACGTAATTTAGAGTTGGAAGCAACAATGTTTCTACACAAACTCTTATTCTGCAACCATATGTATAGACTAACAAAAAGAAGAGAGATACATAACATGAGCAACACTGCCCAAAATCACTACATTTTGCACAAAAATCAAGGAGATACATAGAAAAACAGTTGACAACATGAATCCAACCTTCCCCTGACTTGTATAAAAAGGTTTCGATGAACAAAAACTTTATAACAAGTGAAAGATGTATTCAGCAGAAACAGTGATACAATCACAAATGATCTCATCCCATACAACTATTAATTGTTGATATGCAAAATTTAATATTTATTATGTTTTTCTTGGAAAGTGATAAAGAAAATGTTCTCTCCCTCTCTCCCCCTCACAAGATACAATAAATAAAATGGTTAATTAGTAAGGGGGAGAGAGGGAGAGAACATTTTTCTATCACTTTCCAAGAAAAACATAATAAATATTAAATTTTATGTTGAAGAAAGTGGTGTGTTTATTGCACCTTATCCTATGCAATATTGCATAGGTTAGAAAAACCTTTTAATTAATTATCATTAGTTATTAAAAAAAATTAACTAACATTTATATTTCAATTTTAACGTGCTTTGATATATTTCTATTTTAATCGATGATGGACACAAGGAAAAATAAAAATGACTACTAAAACAAATCAGCAACGCAGACGCCACGCCGGCTTTGCTGCACGCAGACTTCATTTAAGGCTCTGTTTGGATAAGCTGAAACCAACGGAACGGAACAGAATGGAACGGAGTGGAGCAGAACGGAATGGAATAAAAATTTCATTCCATTGTTTGGATATTTTATGACGGAATGGAACTAATTTCCCACTCCATTGTTTGGAAAGTAGACGGAACGGGAAGTGTTAGTACTCGTTTGTTGGATATTTTAAACTAAATTGACTTTTATTCCATTTTTACCCTTTAGTTTAAAATATCAATTTGTTGAATTGTGAACTCAATTAAATCAATATATGGTTATTTTGGTATCAAATAACACCTGAATAAACGAGTACTAACACCATAAATTCAATATATTTTTACAAAAGTTTTTTTTTAACTAGCAACTTCTTTCAGGAGTTTCATAGTCAATACATATTCATACTATAAACAACAACAAAATATATAGTACATAGTAATGGTTCCTGCATAATATACAATAGTTGTATTTCCATTTGGTAGCTTAAACTTCATAGGCTTTTTTTTTTTAGCAATAAACTTCATAGGCTTAATTCTAGTCAAATTAGAACAATTATTGAAAAGCTAGAAAACACGCTGGAAGCTGGAAACAAGATGTAAGAGATTTATGATTGAATTGATGTTAATTAAAAGAAGTGGTAGTAGAAACGAGATTGGAAATACTTGTAGAAGATGAGAAAAGCAAGAAAAAAGAAAATACGGTGAACAACAGAATGAAAACAAAGGAAGGCGAAGCAGGTTGATGAAATAAAACAAATAGGGCAAAATTGTCATTGTTCTATTAATGTATTCAATTTCATTGGATACACCCCAAATTGGGGGGAATGAAAATTTGGCTTAACGAGTGGTATTGGATGGAATGAGTTCCATCACACTCCATTCTATTCCATTCATTTTTTGCAAAACCAAACAATGGAGCATGGTTCCATCCCACTCTATTTCATTCCATTCCATCACTCTCCATCAATCCAAACATAGCCTAAGAGTTTTTCCAACAAAAAAGAAAGACCAAACAGAAGCTTATGAACAAAAAATATTGGTTTTGTAAAAAAAAAAACAAAAAATATTGGTAAATAATTCAAATGAAGAAGAAAGTGGTGTACTAATTCAAAAAATATAGGATTTTATCAATTTGGTGTATGTTTGTTATCATTGTAGATATGTTAGAATTACGGCAATCTATTGCAATTTCGTAAAAGCTACAATGTGTAACTTTGGAAATCATGGTGAGCTATCGCGGTGTAAGAATATAATTTTGTAAAACTTACATACATGATCCATCATGATTTTCAATTTAAACCAAACCAACAAACGAAAAATCAAACAACGCCGCCGCTCACACTCAAATTAAGAAACTGCATAAATTCTTCACCACAACGTGGCTGACACGTTTGATATAAATGGCCTTGGCTCAGTGGTAAATCCAACATTGATTGAGTCTAGCAAAAAGAGCAAGACTACCACAACATGGTGAAATAAGGTTTGTATCTTGATCAGAATAGACATCCACATCCAGTGACTGACACGGTTGAAATATGATTACCTTTAGTAGGGAGAATCTATTAAAAAAATCAAAATTCTTCATTTAAAACCTTACTGTAAAATGACATTCATTTATTTAAATTTGTTTAAGAACGTCAAAAACAACACAAATATAACATAGCTAAAAACAAAAGGAATGGATTGAAAGATTATCGAAAAAATGGCGGCGAAAGAATGGTATCACAAATAGGCTGAAACGCACTTTTGGCACTCTATGTTTGCCTCCGTAGCAATTTTGGCCCCCAACTTTTGCCATGTTTAGGGAAATATGCTCTTTTGACCCCTTATCTTTACAAAAAAGTATCGATTATGACCCCTTTTTTGGGACACGTGGCGGCTTATTAGCATAGTTGGGAAAATTAAGGGGTCAAAATTGCATTGTTTTTGTTAGGAGGCCAAAATTGCTACAGAGGCAAACATAGGAGACCAAAAGTGCGTTTAAGCCTCACAAATATTGCAACCTAGTTGACAAAGTGCTATGGAATAAATACATTTTTTAGTTAATTAAGTAAACGATTTCTATAAATATTCAAAATTTCAATTTTAATCTCTATAAAATAAAAATCACACTTTTAGGTCCTTGTAAAATTTCCCATCAACATATTTAGTCCTTGTAAAATTTTCAATCACCATTTTTAGTCCTTGTAAAAAAATTCCTTCAAAATTTTTGGTCCATAAAATGCTAATTTTTTTTCCAGAGAGACAAAAAATTGTAGTTTTATTTTGTAGGGAGTAAAAACAAAATTCTAAATATTTATAGAGACCATTTGCTTAATTTTATTTTTTTTGAAAAAGCTAAACAAATATATTAAAAACCAACAAAAAGCTCTTATGGTACAAAGGTGTACCAAAGGAAACTAAAATGTTCAATGTTACAAAAACACAAACAAGCTACTACACAATAGCCCAAAGAAAATAAAGAATTATGTTAAAGCATCCACAATGGTAGTACACTAACAAAGACTCCTTTAATAGACCACATGTATACATCTCATTTATTTATAATTTTTTTAATAAAAGTTCTTATTAAATACTCAATAATTCCAATGACAATACACTAACAAGGACTCCAATAAAAATAATGCTAAAATAGGTTCCACCAACTTTGCATCATTATACAAAAGTAATTTATTTATTAAATTATAAATTACCTCATAAAATATTACTTCCTTTGAAAGTGAGACCAACTTGTACATATTTTATAACTTCTTTTAAACGTGAGACTCGTTAGTTGTTCAGGAGATAGAGGGTCCTTATATAGTTGTACGTCACTTAATAGTACTTTTTTTACTTCCTCCAATGGCGGTCCTTAACAATGAGTGGTACTTCTTAAGTAAGGAATCCTTAAGATGCTCTTAGAGCCTGAAAGCATAACAAAACACTCAATCTCCAAACCGTATACTCAAAATCGAATTGGGCATAATATGATTTTAGCCACTAATAAGCTTAAAGTTTAAACTTTTCCAATAAAGAGGAAAGTTGTTCCGTCTTATTATGAAATTGTCTTCTATTGCGATCCTTCAAAATAAAAAAAAATAAAAATTGAAATCCAAATTATGTTAAAAGTCAAACGAAATGTCTCCTCTTACGCCACTCCCACACCTCACTATTTGATTTCCACCCTAAAGAAACATCTCTGTAACTGTGAATAATTTATTTACAGCAAGATTAAACAACCTAACATATACAACATTAAAAGATACACCATTTAACTTTGGGTCCTTCCAAAACATAGTAGAAGCCTAATCCCCTATTTGTCTAATAATATTATTCAACAGCCACCTATCATCTAACAAACCACCCCATTCAATTTACATAATTAACTTTACATTTATATAGAACTCATCGCGAATTAATCAACTAAATATCAACAACCTCTATAATGTCTCATATTTTGAACTCAATCACGTACACAACCTTGTCTCATATATAGAAGATTCTAGACTCTGGTAAATAATGTAATGTCAACAAATTTACATTAAAACGTAAAATACATCAATGATTATCACAGTTCACAAACGAATTAGTGTAGTTCACCGTTTTAATGTAAATCTTTTGACATCACGTTTCAATATGACATCACGTTCAAAATTACATAGGTTCCGGTTGTGTATTTACTAGTAATTTACTAACGACTTTGATTATTCTTTCTTCTAAGTCAAATCTCGGAACCAAAAGGACGGTAGAGTACTTTCTAAACTATGAGTGTTTCCAGAAGTTCTCTGTCCTTCTAAACTAGGGCAGAGACTAGAAACGCTGAGGCCTACAGCTAGCAGTAAAAAATAAGATTTTTTTTCTCTCTTTTAAATAACCAACTTTGGAAAATATTTTTTTAATCTATTTAGTTATATAAGCTATAAAATAATATTTTAAATGTAACCAAAAAGAAAAATCTTTTAAATCTATCAAACTGATCTATTTTATTAAATACAAAATATAAGCTATAAAAAAAAATAGAGAAGTGGAAAATTTTATTAATTAAAACGACGACATTATTCATTTTACAATTGTTAGATTTGAAATCTCTATCTTGAAATTATAAGGTTAAACTCTTAACACTACTTAGCTATCACACCACGTGTACTTAAAAAAGTATGAATGCATATTGTCCTTTGTTATTATCGCATGTTGGCATGGACTAGATGATGGCATAACGTTGGAGGATAGATGGTGATCTTCATGGTGGTTGACCTTCAACCCCTGATGGAATGGAGGGGGGTTGTGTATCTGTATATGCTATGACACCTAAGTCAGTATATGAGTGTGAAAGGAAGCTAAGGTTAGAAGAGAGAAGTTGAGCCTTATTGGCCTTTTTACCTTGAGTCAAACTTCATAATCGTGAGTTAGAAGGTTAGGATCCAATATTGTCATTTGGACAACTGTCTGCACCGTTGAACTAGTGGCTTAAGATGACCCAAACCAGTAACTTAGGGCGACCTGACCCAATATCGATGTGTTTCAGTCTAGTTCGAAACAAGTATCACACACAAGCTATATATTTTTGATTAATTGGATATCATTCATGTAATAATTGTATAGACTAACCTTGCATACTTATGGTCATACTAGCGATGAAGGTCACATTCATTAGTTTTACATATAATGTATTTTTAATGTTACATTTAGACACGAAACCCTTCATTAATGAAATAAAAAGTGACACAACATATGTCGTTGCATCGTTTTTTCCATACATAAAGTATTTGACCAACATGTTGTTCGGAGAGTTAACGACACAACTCTTTCTCATAAAAAGAATTCGAGTTTGATTCATAAAGTCGTCAGTTTGGCGAGTAGTCAAACTCCTATAAAAAAAATTGATGGCTCGTTGCCGACTTAAGATTAGTTCCATGTTGTGGATCTAAAAATCTAAGTCACATGCATATCTTGGAGGAAGTTAGGAACCATAAAAGGACATTGAGACACAATTTTGAGGTCGTCGTGGTTTTAAAATGTTGAACCAAAGACACTAGACAACGTGAGAGTAGATTTTACTTTCCAATTTTCAAAAATTCAAAGAATGGACTTTATTTGCTTGGATATATATGTAAATTAACCTAGTGTTTGTTTAATATCGTGTATTCAAAAACTCATAATCAACTTTATTTGCTTGAACAGTTATGCAAATTATCACGTGTGTTTCGCTTCATTTTTAGAGGGATCAAAATCGATTTTGAGAGTGTAGAATTAGTTATAACATGTTTGATTTTTTTTTTATTAGAATTGGTTTTGCCGCAAGAAATGATTCTACTTAAAAGCAAAAATTTGTAGCTTTGATTCTATAATTGATTTCTACACTTAAATTTATAATTGAACTCATTTTTACATAAATTATTCAAACATAAACTACTTTACTTTCAAATCATTTTAGTCAAAATCAAATTTACATAATCTAGTAACAATTGACTCAAAAATCACTTCTTATCACCATATAATCAAACAAAATAAATTGAACAAAATCAGTTAAACTACCATGATTTTGTCTGACTCACCATAGTAGCAAATATACTCAACTATGGTGGAGTCAAGTTAAAAAAGTACTAGTCTTTTAGAACATCAGTGAATGAAATAACCAAGATTTTTCTTTCAAGTTCTTGTTAGAAATTTCAACGTGACATCATTTTCATAACTACCAAAGTCCAGGTGTCTATTATACTCACCAATAACGACTTTGATTATTCTTTCTTCTAAGTCTACTCACGGAACTAAAATGATAGTACTAGAATTAAAGTGTTTCCAGAAGTTTTCTGTTCTTCCAAACCAAGCAGCTCTTGTTCTTTGAAGAAAGATGGATGAATCATCCTTTACACTAAATACAAATAAATAAATAAACATCAGCAACAAACATTATCACATAGCAATCCTGAAAAAACAAAAGACGGATTCATTGTACGCACGTAAAAATACAAAAAACAGATATATTTTAAAAAATTCAGATTCAATTTTAGTACATTGCCATGTAATAGAAACATATGAATAAATAACATAATGTCATTTAAGGTTTTTTTGTCTTAGCCCGCATGTTTAAGGAATAGGTTCTAATAATATGTAATCCTACCAGTTGAGTTAAATCTGACAAACGATTTTTAAACTAGGTTTTACTATAACGATTTGTCATTAATCGCTATAGTAAAACCACTTAATTATACACAAAGTTTTTTTTATTTAATAAATTAGATATCTATAATTACATAGTTAACCTCTTGAGTCAAACCAGATGAAATTGGAGACCAAAATGATACTGGTATTAAGTGTTAAATTTAAACTCAAGACCAAAAATTAGATTGAAAGTGAACATATACAATCTCATTGTGACAACTTTCCTTCATTTTTTCTTCCACATATTCTCATCATTTGAGGTAATCCTATCAAAGACACAACCAAAATTAAATATAGATATCTTTTCAAATTGAGATTCAAAATTTAACTTCACCTTATAAAAAGATTAACTCATTCCGCTCAACTCAATTACAATTTGTGCAACACCTTTCTTGTACACAAGATATTAATATTTGATTTTGATAAGTATTATTGGAAATTTCCAGTCAGCATTCAAGATCATTAGCAGCCAAACAAAATTTCTACGCCTAACAAAGTAGTAGGCCCAAATAGAAACAATGATAGTAACAACAATAATAACATATTTTAACATTCCAAGTTCTGAGTCATTTTTAATCTAGCACACACATGCTTAGCAACCTTACCCCAACAACCAAGTTAATATATCTTAAACCAAAGTTTTTCTTTATATAAAATAAATAACAACAACCAGCTAGGACCTATAAGGTTTGACATATTATATAAGTAATTAGATGTATCCAATTTAGATATCCCTACCTCTTACCTTAGAATTTATCTTAGCACCAAAAATCCAAACATGAAAACAACAACCATTCTTGAATTCCTCACAATAATTGCTTTTATGGCTAACTCATTTCAAGAAAACATATCCAAGATTCTTCATAAACTCTACAAGAATCATGGTTCAGTGAAGGAAATAGATCAAGGTGAAAGTGATTGTTGTTCAGTTTGTTTAAGCCAAATGTGTAAAGGAGATAAAGTTAGGGTATTGCCTTTATGTAATCATAGGTATCATGCTGATTGTATTGGTGTTTGGTTGAAGAACAATACTACATGTCCACTTTGTAGAAGCAAAATCAGTAACCAAATTAATCAGAATCAACAAAAACAGGTGAAACCCTTTCAAGAATCTTTGGTTGACCTTATACAAAGTTTCACTGATGTACTTGTAGCTATTCTTTATATGATTCTGCCATCTAGTATCACTGAATCTTTCCCTGTAGTTTATTGATGCTTTTTTTGTTCACAAACTTCAGATAGTTTCTATGTAAATTATGTATGTAATATCCAGATTAGTTAATCAGAATTATATTAGTCTTATTCATGTCTCAATTGCAAATATTTAAAGTATTTATTTCTCTACTTTTTTACTTTCATACCAATTTGAGTTTAGATCTTTTAGAATCTCTGTCGCCGTCAGAGGTAGTCGGTTAATGAATTTACTGACTACCTCTGGCTGCAGAGACAACATAGGGTTGAGATTTCGGATTCACAAATATTAGGAGCTCAAATTTTAAGAAAGACTTTACCCAGTTACAATTTATTGACTAAGGGCTGATTTTACAATTGTTATTGCGGTTAAGTCTAATAGACAACCGTTATTATAGGCTTATAGCTAATGTGAGAATTCATGAGGGGAAAATTGGAACCGATGAAATGATGCTATATATGTAATTATGTATTTGTATAGCTTATTCTGGGAGATGTTGTTGAATGTACTTGTTTATGGCTGCTTTTTGGAAACAAGATAGCAAAACATTGAAGATAAAATGTGTATTGGTTTATTTTTGGATTGTCAATTTGTTCAGCAAAATTACGGTGACTCCCGATTTTGTGAAGTTTAAAAATATCATTTTGTTTAAAATCACTGTGACTAATTACGTGATTATATCATTATCATCCCAGTATTGGAAAATGTACTAAGTAAGATAAAAATTTGTATTTTGATTATGAATATATACAGGGATAATATTCTACAAAACCCAGTGGATTGAAAGTTGTTTTATTTAATGGTGTTTTCTTTTAATAAAATATTTAATGGTGAACATATCTTACGCTTTTTGTACCAAAAGAAATAACGTGGATCATGTCGATCTGTTTTTTTTTTTTTGTAGAAGGGGATCATGTTTGTTGCTGGTTAGTACAAAAGGAAAGGATTTTTGTTGCTAACAATGGTGTATATAAACCAAATGATTGAGCTTAAGTAATTAATGAGTTCTACTAGATTATTTTTTTGAGAGAAGTTCTACTAAATTATTCAGAGAAATATAAGTTTGATTTTTTTATAGAACAATCATTCATCAAACTTGATTTACTTTTCGGTCAAACTTCGAACATTAGAGCACATTCACATGTTTAATAGAAAAACAACAATAGTATACGATTTTGTTCCTTATTAAGTAATTATTCTGATCGTGTTTATATATACATCATAATTTGGTTACCAAATATAGTATTTCATGGTTTTCGTGAGCACACGTGCCTTGATCTTATTCACATGGGCAGTACCTTATCTTCTACTCCAAGCTATTGCCGTGAAAATTGTGTGGATTTTTTTTGAAGGATTAATTGTGTGGATTTGTTAAGTATTTGAAATCCTTTTATTTTCCCTAATTCCCATAAAAGTGATTTTACATTTTAGAGGTTAAAATTTTTGTATGACTTTTTGTATGCATGTTTCAAACATTAAAAATATTATTATAACAAAAGGACGGATCAATTATATATTTTTAAAGCACTTAACTTCCAAAAACTAAACAACAAAAATCTCGACCTATAAATCAAAGTTTGAGATGATTCTTTGCTGATACATCTATAACAAAAAATAAAAAGAATCTACAAAGTTTTATTGCATTTCAAAGACACCTCAATTTTTTTTGATTTTTCAAAGAATACGTGTGAAATTGCAATTTTGTGTCGAGTAAGCATATACTCACGAGTCAAATTTAGTTCCCTAATTTTTTTAGGCAAGGTTACAACATCATAAGAACATTCCCCATAAAATTTTAGAGTTTTTAAACGATGGACAAATTAATTATGAATTTTTTAAGAAATTCATAATTATGGGAAACGAAAAATCATAATTGATCATTCCTTAACTAGAAAATTCTAAGGTTTTTATGGAAATTCATATTTTTAACGTTCTAAACATGTCTCTAGATCACTTTTGAGGACTTTAGAAAAAACAGAATGTTAAAAATAAGAACAATCTCAAATTAATGGGGTAGTCTTTGTTTTTTTACAAGATTACTTTTCAGAGTTTATGTGTATTACATGATCAGTTTGAACAATTCATTATTTATTTAAGGCTTATATATGTCATTGGTCCCTGCACTTTCACCATTTTTTGGTTTTGGTCCTTACATATGTCAATTGTAGGGACCAATAACATATTTAAGCCTTTATTTAATTATAGTAATTGATTCCGTCTAATATTTTGTTTCAATTGATAACATAGATAATCCATATAATTTTAGTTGAGACATTGTTGATCTTAAATTAAATTAAATTTTATTAATTTATTTTTTATCACTATAATATGAGATCATTGCATAGGTTGGTAAAATAAAAAGAATAATTATATATTTATTTTGTGGTGAATGGTCATCGGTCCATTTTTTTTTTCTACACACCTTTCCTTGAGTACCGCTCTTCTCCCATCTGTTTCACGCAGATGCATTTCTTAGTGGAAATGAGCGAAAACAGATGGGAGAAGAGCAATTCTCCCTTTGCTTTGTTTTTTTCCTTCCAACCTTCTCTTTTTCAATCTCTTCGGCATTTCTTTCTTCAAATTGTCCAAAGTCCAAATTGTAAAATAAAAGGCATCCAGCCGCACTAGAAGCCCCTAATACTAACTAAGATGTCGATGTCAGACATCAAACTTAATGATTGACCCCATTCGAGTGTTGACAGTGCCAGACTTAATGAGTATCTTTGTTGGTGTAACGACATCAGGTAGTGAGCTTATCTATTGAGGTTAGTATCAGGGTGTCAATGTACATTATGCTTACTTATCTTCGTTCGATGGAATGTTTGAGTGTCAATGTATGGTATCAGACTTTTGATTCATGTCTAAAGGTAAAAAAAATAGTATGTATCAAATAATCCTTTTATTAATAATAAATGGAAAATGATGCCGCTCGCTGAAACCTCCAAAGACCAAAATCTCTTTTTGGAAATAAAAACAAGAGAGGCCCAAATAGGGAGAAAAAACTTACACAATCTTGTTACGAAAGTTTAAGAATTCTGCTCTTCTCCAATAGAAAACGCTCGCGCCCAACTGAACTTCCAAAATACCCTGCGTGAGTTAACTCACGCAGGGGTATTTTGGCCCGTGTGAGTTAACTCACGCGAGTTGCAGCAAGGGAAGATTAGGCTTCAAGTGCCTTTTCAACCCTTTGATTCTAGTCAAAGAGGATACCACACGTGGAATGTGTCTTGACTAGACCTCTTAATACAATCACTTCATTCTTCTTAGAAACCTATACTTTACGAGGAGTCTGGTTGGTATTTTTGATGAAAACTTGATTGGATTATATGGTATAATCTCAGTGGATGATAATAATGTTAGCGCTCCCAGTGTATGTATAGTATATTTAGAGCAAGGAGACAAGGTTGTTAGTTAATGAGTGAGGTGTATGGGGATAATAAATATAGGTTGAGCTGTTATGATAGGGGGGCATGCAATTGGTGTGTTATCTAGTATTGTCCTGCTTGTTATCTTAATAGTAATAAAATTAGAAGCAGAAAACGTGTTCGAAATATCTCCCCTCCCCTTGTTTGTTTATGTTTTATAAATCTTCAATCTTCCTCTTTGCAACTGGCATGAGTTAACTCACGCGGGCCAAAATAAAGTTGCGTGAGTTAACTCACGCAGCGGTATTTTGGGAAGTTCAGTTGGGCGCGAGCATTTTCTGTTGGGAGAAGAGCAGAATTCAAAGTTTAATTGAAATAAAATTTTAGGTGTATGACATTCAAAAATCTCAGATAAATGTTTTCGACGAGATCCTCAAGCAGATATACTACTTTACCCAATGCTGAACTGATGCGATATAGTTCGTCCCAGCTGGTTGCTAATTTTCCATGTTGTCTGTCTTTCCTCACCTCATCAATCTTTCATAAAACCAAGTCTCATTCCCTATAACTTTGAGGTTTAACCTTCGTGTTCAATCTGTCTGCATCCCTGAGTTTGGTATTTTATACGATAAGTATGGTTCAAAAATCACAAAAAGTGTTCTAAAAAAATAAAATAATTGTTTCCCTAAAAGCGTTCTAAAAAAATAAAAAAATTGTTGCCCTATCAATCTACCATGCTGTGAAAAAAAGAATAAAGATGAAAACCATAAATCCAAAGTCCTAGAAGTTGAACGAAGGACCACATGTATACCAACGTTGAAATCAACCACTAGGCAACATCAACCGATTTGATATTTTAGCGCATTATTTAAATATATTCATTATATGTTTGCACCATTCAAAGGACAACCCTGATACTCAGTAGGGCAGAGAACCGAGTTGGTTTAGCTTGAAAACTACCCAACCCAACCAAAGAAAATCGATGAGGCTAAAATTGCACCCACTTCCAACCGTTTGTGTCAATGGTTTAGATGGGTGGCATACTTGGCCGGTGGCAGGTTGGGTGGTTGGTTTTTTTTTTTTTCTTCCCAGTTTACAACGGTGTTGGCGAGCTTTTCTATCTCTCAATATGCCTTTCACTCTCTTCTAATACACTAGACCAAGGATCGATTTCGTAACCTCTGCACTCATTAGATCTATGGATGTCCAACTTGTATCCCAAAACACACAAAGGTTCAAAGAAGAAGAAATGTGAGTAAATTTTAAAATATCAAAATTCTGTAAATTTTGATATTTTGTACAAAATCATTTTTAAGTCCTTGACAAAAATTAAAAAGAGACAAATAAATATGTGTTAATAAAATTGTCGATTTTCTGATAAATATCATGAAAACCCAACTTCCATGTGGAACTTCTCCATTTATACACTTTGCGTACACGAACACCAATTATATACAAGTAAAGCAAAGAAAGGTTACAAATGGATTTTACCGTACAAAATGGATTTTATTGATGTTGAGAAATTAAAAAGAAGTTATACTATAACATGATGTTGAGAAATTAATAAAGTTATATTATACTTCCTCACTACTACAAAATACCCCATTTAATAGCATTTATTTGGGCGTTTAATAGCGCTTGTGAAGCGCTAAGAAAGCCCCCGCTAATATAGCCTTATTTTTTGCATAACCATTTGAATTCCATTTTGTTGAGGTTCAGTCAAGATCTAAAGTGCAACAACACAATACATTGTACAAACTTTATCAACATTCATCTGCATGTATTAAAAGTTGCATTTAAATAAAAATAGTAATGCCTCATAACCTCTCAAATGTGATCTAAAAGCTATCTGTGAGAATATGAGAATAAATATTAATTCCCATATTTATCTATGGGTGGCAATCAAAATTGTTAACAAATGCATATGCAAGCTAATGCGCATCTTATTAAACAAATGAAACAGAATAAATTCCCATATAATCATAAGGAATTTAATTCCTGAACTTGTCATACCAAATATCTAGCTGTAATTAAAAAAAAAACTGAAACGAGAATGATGATGATTGACCTGAGAATAACTTAAAACACGTTATGTTACTCTTTTCCTACAATAACAATGTGGTGTGATAGAGAAGAGCATAACCACGAAAATAATGGCAATGCGGGAGAACGTCGTGACAGCGTTGTTTGCAACAATGATGATTCTCATGACGACAAGCAATTGCAGAACAGGGGATTCGGGGTCTCGAAGGGTTTGAGAATTTTGAGTTTTGAAGGGTTTGTTTAAGGCTGAGCCGGATGTATGCGACGGGACGATTCTCGTGACAGCGAGCAAATGCGGCCGTGAAGATTCTGGGAATTAGGAGGTTTTAGGTCTTGAAGGGTTTTATGATTTGGGTCTCGAAGGGTTTGATGATTCACTTGGCAGATACGATTTAGGTCTTGAGCTATAGAGAAGAAGAACAATTTATGGGTTTGGGGATTTAGATCTCGAAAGGTGGATATAAGAAAAACAATTAGTTTATGCAATCTGGATCTGGAAGGGTTCAGCTATGGTGGGAGGGGAGAGAAGAGGAAAGGGGGAAACCGTGAAAGAAAGAAAATGAATCTGAGGTGTCAGATTTTTTATTTTTAGCCAAAGTTATTTAATAGTGTTTTCTATAAAGCGCTAACATAGGACATTTGTTTAATAGCGTTTTCGATAAAGCGCTAACATAGGACATAGCCCACTATAGCGTTTAACCTAAAGCGCTATCACACCCTTCCATTTTATTAAAACGCTATAAAATGCGCGCTATTAAAACCCAAAATTGTGGTAGTGCCTCCATCCTAGACTATAGATCGTTTAGAGAAAAAATTGTTCTAAATTCTAAATCGTTTTACAATACCAATGAAATATTAATATTACTTTTTCTACAATACATTTAATTATTTATTACCATCTCTTCTTATAATTATTTAATTTATCTTTTCCATAACCTTTTGTTAAGGATAATTTTATAAAACAACGTATAATATCTACTTTCACACACAATTAATTAAATTTTTTAATATGTGTAAAATACCCAAAATATCTTATAATTTGGGACGGAGGGAAGGAGTAGCATGCAACTCATATAAACAAAAAATATTCATTTTTCAGTCATAGTTGTAAGATTAAAATCATACAAAATGTTGCACGACCATAACCATATGGTTTATTGAAGAAAAATAATTAAAAATCTTCATATTCAAATGAGTCAATAGTTTGGTGACCGTATGTGACGCAGTCGAAAGTATGGGTTAGCAAGTGTTAAACCTAGATTGAAAAAGAACAAATTTGCAAGCGACAAACTTGTGAAAATAGGGTTCCAGAATCCACCAGAAAATTGAGAAAACTTCTTTAAAATATGATCGAATGAATAAAAGTTATGCCTCTTAGGCAACAACTGTTAAACTTAAATTGAAAAATAACAAAACCCTAATGGGCCAAAAATAAAAAACTGAAAACAAAACAAACACGTGATAAAATTAAGCCAAAATATAAAATTAACCCTCCTCCACCGGTCTCCTCCACCTCTTCTTATTTTGTAAAGAGTTTTCCATACATGCTGACTTCTCCGATGAACAAGAGACCACCCCCTGGATTCCATTAAGTGAAAAACAAAGGTGTTTTGGTTTGAAAAATATAGCAGTTGCCTTTATCCCATTGAAGGAATGTAGTAGTTGCTGCTCTTCCACCGTTACACTTTATTTTTGGATATTGTTGTTTTAGGAATCTACCAGCTCCAGAAAGAGTACCATCAGTTCCAATTCATGCGACTAAAATATCTACTTTGCTTTTTGTATCTTTCCACATCTATGGCCCAATATTCTCAAAATGCACCTTAGGATCTGAAGGATTATCAAATTGTTGAAGTATGTATGCACTAGTTTGTATTTTTTTCATTTGCTTCAACTTTTTGAACTGCTCCACTCATAACTTTGGAATATTCAATTAGAACAAGCTCAACTCCAAAAATATTGATGTTTGTGGTTTGGTCTTGAATCGCATTTACTTGTGCAACTGACATAAAGTCTAACTATTTCAAAGACCCTTCTGTTTTGACATCCATGCCTTCCATATATGGAACTCCATCCTGTAATTGGAAGGTTGCAACATCTGAGATTCGAGAATCTTCAGGATCATATTTGGTAGCAACAAAACTATCTCCACAACCTTGCTTAAAGCGACGGTGTTGAGCTCGAGAAACCCATGTGTCGGATGAGAAGCCTCGACATACTTTATTGGAGATAGAGTGTTGACAAATCTCGAAGAGGGAGATCCATCGGTCATCTCAACCTCTGAAAAACTTGAATCTTCAATAATTTGATTCTTTCCAATTGTAGATGGATAGTTAGTTTCCGTTGTGTCATTATTGACATTGTTAAATATTTCATTGACTTTAACACTAAGATACTTTTGAATATACGTTATCAAAACAAAATGTTTAACAATATCCTTAATCATCTTATGCGAGTTACCTGCTATTTTGAAAGCATGTCTCAAAAGGTCGGTAAATGTGTAATCTTTGTTGTAACTAAACGGACAACGATATATTGAATATGAGATTTCAAACTTGTAGTAATCATTCTTCAACTATATGTAATATCTACGTTCATAGTATTCCAAATCAGATTCACGGGTATGTTCTGATTTTCAGTACGTAACAATAGTAGGGTTGTTATTACGAACTCTAATAACCAGAATTGGTTCTCCTATCATGTTCGGATTGATTTTGTTGTTGTTGTTGTTGTTGGCGTTGTTGTTGTTGTTGTTTGATGTCGTCAACCTTAGCTGTCAACGTCGCCGTTTGATTTGACAGAGCTTTGATGGCCTCCGTTAAAGCCGTGATTTTAGGCACCAGTTGATCTTTCATGGTTGATCACGTTAGGAGAAAAAAAAGGAGAAACCTGCTTTGATACCAACTGACGTAGAACAAAAGCGTAGGCTAGCAAGCACTAAACCTAGATTGAAAAGAAACAAGTTTGCGAGCGACAAACTTGTGAAAATAGGATTCTTGAATTCACCAGAAATTGAGAAAAACTCTCTAAAATATTATTGAATGAATAAATGTTATCTCTAAGGCTACAACTGTCAAGTTTAAACAGGGAAATAACAAACCCTAAAATACTATAGAAAATAACAAACTGAAACAAAAACAGAAAATTACTAAAATTGGGCTAAAATAAAAATACTATGAAATTACGAAGGAAACCCTCATACATCAGTCTCCTCCACCTCTAAAGAACTCGACCTCGAGTTCTCATTCTAATAAAGAGCTACTCATGCATGTTGACTCCTCCAATGAACAAGAGACCACCCTCCTGGATCCCATTGCTTCAACCGGTAGGACCTAGCTGGTGTAAACATATTTAAATGACCTCCTTTGATACCAGTTGACGTAGAACAAAAGCGTAGGCTAGCAAGCACTAAACCTAGATTGAAAAGAAACAAGTTTGCGAGCGACAAACTAGTGAAAATAGGATTCTTGAATTCACCAGAAATTGAGAAAAACTCTCTAAAATATTATTGAATAAATAAATGTTATCTCTAAGGCTACAACTGTCAAGTTTAAATAGGGAAATAACAAACCCTAAAATACTATAGAAAATAACAAATTGAAACAAAAACAGAAAATTACTAAAATTGGGCTAAAATAAAATTACTATGAAATTACTAAGGAAACCCTCCTACATCAGTCTCCCCCACCTCTAAAGAACTCGACCTCGAGTTCTCATTCTAATAAAGAGCTACTCATGCATGTTGACTCCTCCAATGAACAAGAGACCACCCTCCTGGATCTCATTGCTTCAACCGGTAGGACCTAGTTGGTGTAAACATATTTAAATGACCTCCGGAACCCATTGAGTGAATTACAAAGAAGTAGCATGCTGAATACTTTCTATATCCATCATTTTAGCCTCGACTTTAATCATGGTACTATATAACCAATTCGTGAGTGGTGTGAAATTTTTTAAAGTAACATAATTAGATGGTTGGTCGATACCTGTAGCAACACGCCGATTCAGTGGTTTCTTAGGCAGTAGCGGTGGCGATTGAAGATCTGGTGGTTTTAGCGGTGGAGATGACACCTGTTGTAAAATTAGAGTGGAAATTATCACATATAAGAATTTAAAGAGAAATATCATAACAAATAAATATGACAAATAATAAAGTAAAATAAAGCACAAGGAACTTATCGAATTTGATTGCCGACAGCTCCATCAAAATCTTCACCAATCAAGTTAGAGGAAATCTGCAAAACTAACGCACATTGTTACGTAACCTGAGGCGTGACATAGTCACTGTCCTTGAGGATTTTATCCGCCTCATTAGCGCATATCCTCCCAGGATACAACAGTTCTTCCCCGTTATGAATCATAACCGGAGGTGACAGAACAACTCAAATTTATCTCAAAGATATCAGGAGATGTAACCCAGAAACTCAATATTTTAGATGAGGGAAAATAATTTGTGCATAGAGAAACATAAAGTGGAAGAGTATGTATGTGCGTATAACTTAATAAGGGGATTATATGATTGTGAGAAAACAGTGAAATTGCTTCTTCCTGTGTATATCAGTCATACACGGCTCTGCTATAAGTATATGTATGTATATATAAGACTTGGCCTTTTTACCGTTGCAATTTTCATAACTGATACAACCTTAATAGCTAAAAAATAGGCTTGACCAAGTATATAGGATAATTGCAACGTGCCAAAGGTGTAACGGTAACAGCATTGACCAAGCAAGAAGGCAAATATCACTTTATTATTAATAACAACAAATTAATATTAAACTATAATATTGTAACTTTAAAATAAATTAATAATAAAAATACAACAATCCCCCACAATTTATTTCCAACGTTATAATAAAAGGTTAAAAAGAGTTTTCTTGGATATACAACGTAGATATTGCATCGGAACGGTATAGCAAGCTATGGAACCCGTCCTAGACTAATAAGACTTAACACACAGTGAATTGGTTTAGCAAGCTATGGAACCCAAGACACTTGTTATGTGCTAGAGGTCTCACAATCACACTACACCCTCACAATTCTTGCTGTTACGCGGTTGTGCGCTAATAGGCCATGCGCGTGCCTGGTATTCATGAGTGCTCTAGAGATTTTGCCAAGATCTCATACAAGCGGCCCCACTTGACACTCATATAGGCGATTTCATCAAGTGTATGTTGCAAGTCATACACCACCCATAAGGGATATGATAATTGTTGAAAGCATTATAGCTTATCCTCTCAATATTGCAGTGTCTAGCACTTACTCAAATACACCATAGGAAAGAGACTAGGATTAAGTTTAGCGCTAGCAGAACTAACATGTGACTTGTTCTTACCACATTGAACCTTCTTCATGGGATCTCCAATCACAAAGGTTGGGTTCCTATCACATGTCAATTTCGATTGGCTTAAGTCTCAATCCCCTCGATGCTCACAAATTTATTTCATCCCAGAGACTTTATTAGTACGTACTTTACACACATTGATGAAGACAAAAATTTCTTTCATCAAAGAATATTGACTAAGACGTCTCTCAGTCAATTAATCTCATATTTACTAAGTTAACAATTATAAAGTTGTTCTTCGTAATAAATGCATACAAGTTATCTACTAAGCGACAACATATACATTTATTCTCATTGGATTCATATCTAACTAACGTCATTGTATTATATGAATACAATATTGGTTTATCCACTTTTAAACAATATCTCATATATTGTCAAACTGACTTTTGATATATGTCATCAGTTCTACTTAGATAAATTCTAAGCGACAAACCCCCACATTGGGAAAATATAACTCTATGTGTGGATTTATTATACAGGTCTACTTGAATAATTTTTCAAGTGACAACAATTCCACAATGAAAAATAAATCCAATAAATGTATATTTTCTCATATACAAATTTTATTAAACATCATTGTATTATTTTAATACAATGGCTAATTTACAATATGTCATACTATATTTCATGGTATCTCTGAAAATATCTAATTAATCTGATAAATGCCACAAAATATATATAATACTTTCAAAATTATAGTATCAAAAACTTTGCTTATTGAGAGCATTTATTTAGTAATAGTGCATGACTCTATCTCATGCCAAAGAGAAACTTTCCTTATAGATAACAACAAATTGCAACATTTTCTTTCCACGTAGAGTTGTTACATAACATGGTATTAAATCTCAACATAGAATATGAATGCAAAAGTAAAGAGAACTATGAGCACTATGCAACAACCGTTTATTTCAGTCCACTACAGTACCAAAGTATGATAAAGAAAATGTCATGAATTCTTCAGTTCAGCAGATTAGCCAAAGAGTCTAAATACAAAGTCCAAAAACACAAACATTTGTTCTTTCAAATTTTGTAACCTCACAATTTGGTCTAAATCAATTTTAGTAAGAATTAACCACATAATACGTTATTATATATCATATCAATGCACTTATAAAATTTCTCAACCACAAAGGATAGTAATCACCAAAGTAGAGTTGGAATAATTAAGCATGAATGAGAATGAAAAATTATACCAAACGAAAAGCTTAAAATCATTTTCAAATAATTGTTCATATTCAACAATATATGAATTTTTCCAAAACTATAATCCAATATCAAAAGCATTAAAACATGGCATGCTTTGTAGTAGTTGTTAATCACAAAGTTGAAGATACTGAGCAATAGTGAGCATGGAGAAATCAAGTAATGTCATGAGGTCAAACTAAATACAAAACAGCTTCACATAAAACCCCCCACATTTTGAGAATTGCACATCCATCAAAAGCAAATTCTCTTATTGAGAATAAATGACACACATGTTAAAAGGATATTTCAGTTATTCAAGCATGTAAGAAATTCACCACCGGGTGCATAACCAAAATTTAATTTAAAGAGAAAGATAATTTCAAGCTGAATTATTCTCGTGAAAGTTTTGGCTTAAGAAATCGTCCATGCTCACCTCTTAAAACCATGAACAAGCAATTTCAATATGATATTCACATAATGAACAAAATAGGTCATATGCAAGTGTTGATTCAAATAAATCTCAAGGTCAGAAACTTGGACTGCTAGTATCATCTAGATTAATTAACCATTCAATAAGTGCACATATTTCAGTTTCATTGTATAAATTATAAAACCATTAGGAAGCTGAAAATCAATCAAGTCTCATATAAATTCAATTATTATCAAATAAAGCATATACCATATTCACAGGTAAACCTAGCACTAGAATTGCACCAAGAATACACGTAGCCAATACTTCTTATCAGCTTACAGATATGAACCCAATATCATATAGATATACATCATTTATAACTAGCACAAAGTAAATCATATTTAATAATGATAAATGAGACAAAATAGATAGAACCTGAGAGAAATATATGGCTCAGAATTTATTCTCCATTTTCTGCAATATCAAGTTCACCAAACTCCTGTTGCAGCTCACAGTTTTCATCAAAATAGTGGCAACGGGTCACTGGTTCCAGCTAACACAAAACCACAAGCTTCTCTTTGAATAGTTTCGGCAATAACGGCAGCTTCAAATGTACATAGTCTCCTCTTGTGACTCAATCAGTTACAACTAAGAACCGCTGATTGCCCATTTCCAAATCATCTCCAACATAAAATCCTCAAGATTGTTGTAAAATTAGAGTGGAAATTATCACATATAAGAATTTAAAGAGAAATATCATAACAAATAAATATGACTAATAATAAAGTAAAATAAAGCACAAGGAACTTATCGAATTTGGTTGCCGACAGCTCCATCAAAATCTTCACCAATCAAGTTAGAGAAAATCTGCAAAACTAACGCACATTGTTACGTAACCTGAGGCGTGACATAGTCACTGTCCTTGAGGATTTTATCCGCCTCATTAGCGCATATCCTCCCAGGATACAACAGTTCTTCCCCGTTATGAATCATAACCGGAGGTGACAGAACAGCTCAAATTTATCTCAAAGATATCAGAAGATGTAACCCAGAAACTCAAAGTGGAAGAGTATGTATGTACGTATAACTTAATAAGGGGATTTTCTGATTGTGAGAAAACAGTGAAATTGCTTCTTCCTGTGTATATTAGTCATACACGGCTCTGCTATATGTATATGTATGTATATATAAGACTTGGCCTTTTTACCGTTGCAATTTTCATAACTGATACAACCTTAATAGCTAAAAAATAGGCTTGACCAAGTATATAGGATAATTGCAACGTGCCAAAGGGGTAACGGTAACAGCATTGACCAAGCAAGAGGGCAAATATCACTTTATTATTAATAACAACAAATTAATAAATATTAAACTATAATATTATAACTTTAAAATAAATTAATAATAAAAATACAACAACACCGACAGACGATGACGGTTGTTTGACGGTATTCTCTATAACCTTTTTCCATATCCAATCATAGAGTCATGGGTAGTTGAAATTTTACTATTTATGACATCCACCTTTGATAACACGCTAGGAACTGATATTTTCTCCGTACCAAGTCCAAACAAACCGCTAGGAGCAGCAACATCTAAGAATGATCCACGATGTATTTGACCATCCACCTATATAATGGTTCCTTTGCAAATTTGTTGAAATTGAAGATGATCCAGCTCCCTTACTAGCATTAAGTTGCGTGACACCTTGCAAGCTTTTTGATGAGGGATTCGCCATATTAATTCTTCCTCCGTAAGAATATGGATCATTGGTGTCAGCTTGCAATGTATCTTGCGATCTCTTCAATGGGGAATTTCCCATAACAATTCCTCCTCCTAGAGAACATGGATAAACAGTAGTCTGATTGATTATTACTACCATGTGGAACCTTAATTGGTTCACATGTATTTTTGAGAAATAAAAGGCAAGCCCCACAAACAAAACAATATTAGCATAATTTATATTTTGTTGAGGCGTAGTAGCTATATTGAAATGCATCGTTGATGATATATGTCACATATACGAATGTATTGTATTGGAACTGGTATGTGCTCAAGAGATGAGCTCATAAACTAATGTATTAGTTCATAAACTAGCTACGTTTTCACTGAGTTTTCCAGGTTTTCTTATTTATTCCACATTCTCTATTTTGTAAGATTTCTTCTTTTTTCTTTTTTTTTAAAGAAAAAAGATATGATTGTATTTTATAAGATACTGTTAATGAGATAATACAAGTTTTCTTGCGCAAAAAATATTAGTAGAGAATATTGAACTATGATGGAATATGAAACCGAGTATATTTTTGGATATCCTGCTAGAAGGTAAGGTTTATTTTTGGATAATAGAAAAGACTTATTTGATAGCAAGTATGCACAATAAGTTGGTGTAATCCTGAGTCAGGACCTTTGTGACAGCGAGGTACATAGTCAAGGATTAAAGTAGGGCTGAGCATAATCACCGAACCCGCCCGAAACCCGAGACATGTTTGGGTGATGCGAGTGGGTTGTACCGGGTGTCAGGTTTTAAAATGGGTTAATTCAGTTAGGAGTGACTTAAGGTGGTCGGTGGCGGTTCTGAAAAACTAAACCCATTCATACCCATACCTGTCCGAAGAGCATTCAATTTTAAATGATACATACCTGCTTTCACCTTACAAGTCTGTCACAATCCTATTTTCATGTATATATGCCTCTCATCCACTACTTTTTTTTTTCGAGACTCACAAACTAACAATGCTTTTCAACTTTCTTCAAGACTTTTATTATTATTATTGTTATTAATATTATATTACTTATTTATTTGTCTTGGGACTTGATACTTCTAACCCACACCCATTCATTTCTTCTTCTTTATTGTTACACGCTTTGTACACTAGTTACTCCATTATTATTATTCTCTTTTGAAGTTAAAATGTTTCCATTAGATTTAGATCTATAGCTTACTTCATGTGCTGATATCCACCACCAACTTCTTGTTCTCTCACACCCACTCAAGATAGGTACGAATACAGCACCTAAAACATGTGATGCAGGTCGGTTGCATGAACTCTCATCGAACACATCATTCTTACACCCAACTAATAAAAAAATGACACATGTTATTAACTTTAAAAAAAGTTTGATTTTAATTAAGAAAATGCAAACATAAATGGTGGTGGGTAGTTTTTGTCGGTTAAAGAAAGTGAAAAAGGAGAGAGAAATATTAAAAATAATGAGAAAAAAATTCTGATATTAATTCTTTTTATTATTTTAATGAGGTGTTAGATTTTAATTGATTGAGTGTAAGAATGATGTGTTGAGTAAGAGTTCATGTAAGAATTTCTCGTGTTTGGCGAGATTGTCACGGGCTTCAAGAAAACTGTTCTTTTTCTTTAAAATTCTCTTCTTCTTTTTGTTCTTGTATTATCTACTTCTCTTTTTTTCTCTGGAAAAAACTAAGAACTACAATAAACAAACCTTAGTGTTTCAAATCAATTTTCCTTTTTCCTTGTAAAACTGCGATGAAAGCTTTGACAATTAATTTGTTAAAAATCCAGAAAACCTAATTTTGTGAGGCATAAACCCGCCCCAACCGACCCGTATAACCGCTCACCTGCCAAACCCGAGATCCGCCAAAACCGAGTCCATATGCGGTCGAAATTGGGCCTTCAAATAGACCATTCGGTTTCATTTAGTATGACTATTATGGACCCGAATCCGCCCGAACCCACCCGATGCTCTACCCTAGATTAAAGTGACAATTTGCTCTATTTAATATTAAGTCCGGTTTTGATTACCTGTTCTCCACGTCACGTTTTTCCTAAAAAAATGCTGTGAGATATATTTAATTTAGTTCCCACGTGATTTAACGACCAGAAGTGGCTTATACAAGGTTTACCACCTGACATATTATTAATTTCCATAAGTAGTAGTAGTAGTAGTAATTTAATGCGTCAATTTGGACAAAAAAAAATATTCGTCCAATTTAGAAATCTCTCTACTTCTTCCCTTAGAATTCCTCTTGGCTCCAAAAAAACCAAACATGACAAGACCAACCATCCTCAAAATCTTCACAATAGTTGCTCTTATAGCTTATTCATTTCA